>MAAC01009620.1_pt1 | contig 87892 bp, 69 predicted proteins | sample 1115981 | NCBI WGS metagenome assembly MAAC01 (sample SAMN04961126, study PRJNA320927) | seawater metagenome | isolation source: sample BD02T64 sea water enriched with oil for 64 days | place: USA:Gulf of Mexico | collected 2013-07-27 | reverse complement strand
GATCGGGCCGCCCATATCTCCGGTCAGATTTTTGCTGTGCGTATGAATGAGATCTTCCTGATGGGTCAGTCGCGCCCCGAGCGCTCCAGCCACGCCGGTGATGGTTGGACCATCGACAGTATTTTTGAAACGGCCATGCCTCAGTTGGAAAGTCATTTCTATCCTCTGGATCGTTCACAGGATGTCTTCTCCTGGGATCCGGTTTAAAACGAGCGGATATAAAGTGAATAAAAAAGGGGCGCGTTGACGCTCCTTTTTTTGAAATACAGTTTTTAAAGGTTGAGGCAAAATAATGGCAATCGTTTACGAGACATTAAAAAACCGAAAGTTTGAAGAAATCGTCCACACCTATACCGAGCGCGACACGATGTTGTATGCCCTCGGTGCCGGTGTCGGTTATGACCCGCTGGATGAAAAAGCCCTGAATTATGTTTACGAAGAAAACCTTAGTGCGCTGCCCACCATGGCGACGGTACTGGCCTATCCGGGTTTCTGGCTAAAAGAGCCCGATACTGGTGTCGATTGGACCAAGGTGCTGCACGCCGATCAGGAAATTATTCTGCACAAGCCGCTGCCGCCATCGGGCACGTTGAAGGCCACCACCAAGGTTGATGAAGTGATCGACAAGGGTGAGGGCAAGGGCGTCTTTATTTATTCCTCGCGCACGGTGACGACCGAAGACGGCGAGCCCCTGTGTACCCTAATACAAAACACTATGGCTCGTGGCCAGGGTGGTTTTGGCGGTTGTACCGACCGCCCACCGGCTTCACAGGTGATTCCCGAAACGGCGCCCGATGACAGTTGTGAGCTGCCGACCTTATTGCAGGCGGCCCTGATTTACCGCTTGTCCGGTGACTACAACCCTCTCCACGCCGATCCGGCTGTGGCCAAGAAGGGCGGTTTTGAACGTCCGATACTTCACGGTTTGTGCACCTTCGGTGTCGCCGGTCACGCCTTGCTGAAGACCTGTTGTGACTACGATGTGACACTATTTCGCAGCATGAAAGCACGCTTTTCAGCGCCGGTTTATCCAGGTGAAACGATTCGCACCGATATCTGGAAGCTCGATAAGAGCGTGGCGTTTCGTTGCACCGTGGTCGAGCGCGACTTGGTGGTTATTGACAATGGCTTTGCCGATGTAGGTTAGTGGCCGTTGATCTATAGATCCGCTGCCATGTCTGTTGCTGGGTCGGGCCAGCTCGACCCGGACAGCTTGGCGCGGAGAATAGCCAGCAGGGACCACTTTGTGAAAGTGAATGATGGACGTTATTTGTGGAAAGTAAGGCTATGAAAAATATTCTCTCCGGACTGCGCGTTGTCGAAGGGGCCGCGTTTGTCGCAGCACCGTCGGGGGCCATGACTCTGGCGCAACTCGGTGCCGATGTGATTCGCTTCGACATGATCGGCGGCGGTCTCGACTATCGCCGTTGGCCGGTCGATAAAAACAATCAAAGCTTGTTTTGGGCCGGCCTCAATAAGGGCAAGCGCTCGATTGCCGTCGACTTCCGCAAACCCGAGGGGCAGGAGATTCTCACCCGCTTAATCGCCGCGCCGGGGGAAGAGGCGGGAATGTTTCTCAGTAATTTCCCCGCTAAAGGCTGGCTTGCCTACGATAAATTGCGTGAGCATCGCGACGATTTGATTTACATGAATCTCAGTGGCGATCGCCATGGTGGTTCGGCGGTCGACTACACGGTGAATTGCGCCATGGGCTTGCCGACGATGACCGGCGAAAATACTGAGCCGGTCAATCATGTACTCGCTGCCTGGGATGTGATCACCGGTCAGACATTGGCTCTCGGCATGCTGGCCGCAGAGCGCCACCGCCGGATTAGTGGCGAGGGGCAGCTCATTAAATTAGCCCTGGCCGATGTGGCGCTGGCGACCATGGGCAACCTGGGTTTTATTGGTGAGGCGCAAATTAACGCCGAAGATCGCCAGCCCTGCGGTAACTATTTATTTGGTGCCTACGGCAAAGATTTTGCAACCGCGGATAATCGCCGAGTGATGATTGTTGGTCTGACGGGTAGTCAGTGGAAGGGTATTTGCAAGGCGACGGGCTTAGGCAATGAAATTGATCAGCTGGCCGAGCGCCTGGGCTTAAATCTACGTCAGGAGGGCGATCGCTTTACCGCGCGTGTTGAACTCACGGCATTATTTGAACCCTGGTTTGCCAGCAAAACCTATGCTCAGGTGACCGCTCTACTCGATGCGCAAAAAGTTTGCTGGGGCAAGTATCAGAGCCTCAAGCAACTGGTCGATAGTGACCCCGAGTGCTCGGTCGACAACCCGATGTTTACGGATGTAGAGCAGCCCGGCATCGGTACTTATTTAACACCATCGAGCCCACTGCAGTTTGCCGCCTTTGAGCGCCAAAATGGCCAACCGGCGCCGGCACTGGGTCAGCATACCGAAGAGATACTCGCCGACGAATTGGGCCTCAGCAGTACAGAAATTGGCGGCCTTTACGATCAGGGTATTGTCGCCGGCGCGTAGAAGAATGGTATTTACAGGACGGTAATGCCGAGTTGAGGAATGTGACTTGTTAGGGCAGAAGTAGGGATAGGCTCGAACAGCGTAATTTTGAGATCAACCATGCAAATTCAACACCTGGGCCGTATGCCGATAGAGTCGGAGGCGAGTTTTCGCAAGCAGGTCGATATCGCCTGGACAGACTTTGTCAATAAAGGCGAGTGCCGACCGGGGCAGGTTCGGGATGTCATCCATGATTCCTGGCAGCGCTGTCGCAATAGGGGGGTGGAATGTACCCAGCACTATCCGCCGCTGGTTGCCTTCGGTACCCAGCTCGACCTGCTGAAAGAGGAAAATGAGGAGCTCTTACTGGCCTCCCGCAACACCTGGCAAATGCTCGCCGATATTCTCTCCGATAGTGAAAGCTTTCTCACCGTCGCCGAAAGTAATGGCGTGCTGCTCGATGTTTGTGGCGGAGATCGTTTACGTGAAAGCCTAGCCGGGCAGCGCATTGCCCCCGGTTATGATTGGAGTGAAAGTTGTACCGGCACTAATGCCGTCGGTACCGCAGTGGCCTTAAAGCGGCCGATTGAAGTCCATAGCGTCGAACATTTTTGTGAGACGGTGAAAATCTGGACCTGCTCGGCGGCACCGATTATCGATGTTATCGATGGTGACCTGCTCGGCGTCATTGACGTTACTACCCTCAACCATGCCTACAGCGCGCAGAGCCTGGCTCTGGCGATGACGGCGGCGCGACAAATTGAGCAAACTCTGCACTCGCGAGAACTGGTGCGCAATGTCACCTTGGTCGACTGGTTTGCCGGTAGTGTTGGCCGCTGGCGCCAGGACGGGGTGGTGTTACTCGATCGTAAAGGGCGGGTGGTGACGGCCAATGACAAGGCCAAACATTTATTCGCCAGCGAGCGAATAGAAGCGCAACTGGGGAAAAATTACCGTCTGCTGAAGCATGAAAGCTTGGCCGCCGTGAAGGACTGGGAAGAATTACTGCCCCGTGGCATTGTGCCGGTGGCCTACGAGGCCTATAACCGGGAGGGCCGTACCGAGGGGGGGATTCTGGTGATCAGACCTCGCCTGACTGCCGTGCGTCCGGGCTTGGCCGTTTCTAAGGCTATAGAGAGCTCGGCTGTCGATGCGATTGTGGGCCAGAGCCCGGGTATCCTGGCACTCAAAAGCCGCGCTTTACGCCTCGCTGCATCCCCGGCGCCACTGCTGATACAGGGCGAAACGGGCTCTGGTAAGGACTTATTTGCCCGCGCTGTACACGGCGCTGGCCAGGGCCAGGATTCACCCTTTATCGCGGTGAACTGCGGCGCCCTAACCGCCGATCTGGCGGTCAGTGAACTGCTGGGTTATGAACCCGGTGCCTTTGCCGGTGCGGCACCGCAGGGCCACTCGGGGAAATTCGAAGAGGCCCATGGCGGCACGTTATTTCTCGATGAGGTTGGCGAGTTGTCGCTCGATGTGCAGGTCGCGCTGCTGCGGGTTTTACAGGATGGCGTTGTGGCGCGGTTAGGCAGTAATAAAGAGCGCAAGGTTGAGGTGAGAATTATTGCCGCGACTAATTGCAGTCTCGCTGCGGCGGTAGAGGCGGGCAGCTTTCGCAAAGACTTGTACTACCGGTTAAAGGTCATGTCCCTAGATATTATGCCCCTGCGTGAGCGCCCGGGTGATATTGCGCTGCTAAGTCATTTATTCCTCCAGCAATTTGCCCAAACCTATACCACCGAGCTTCGACAGCTCGAGCCCTTATTACTTGAGGCCCTGTGCGAGTACCCCTGGCCGGGCAATGTCCGTGAGTTGCGGGCTGTACTCGAAAGTATGTTTGTGATGAGTGATGCTCAGGTCTTGAGTTGCGATGCACTACCCGCGGATATGGCGGCGGGGAGGCTGAATGCGCTGTCGGTAGGGGACGGCGATGGTATCGGGGATACTTCGCTACCCGCTGCCGATACACTGGATGGGCTGGAATGTCAGGCGATTCGTAAAGAATTGATTTTACATAAGGGTAATCGCTCGAAAGTGGCGCGAAATTTGGGTATTTCTCGCAGTACCCTGTATCGAAAAATAAAAAACTACGGTCTGGCGGACGATTAAATGAAATTAGCCCAGATAAGAGTTTGTGCCGGTTTACCTGCTCGCAGTGCTAAGGCAGAATGTCGAGCTGCATTGCGACTTGGTAAGTGGTCTGCGGCCGGTCAGTAGCCGCTGGGGCAATAACAATTAACGAAACAATTAACGAAACAATTAAACGTAAAATCTAAACGGCTCATAATTAAAGTCGAATGACATGGAGAGGGGATATGGCGAGTAAAGAAGCAGAATCAATAGTGGGTTTATACCGCGAGTGGTCAGAAAAGCTGGTGCTCGGTGGTGATATGGAACTGCCCGAGCTGCGCGAGTTGTTTGATCACTGGGGTGATTTGAGCAGCGAGCCAGCGGGTGTTGAATACCAAGAGACTGTACTGGCTGGTGTTGACTGTGTTTGGGTAACGCCCAAGGGTGCCGATAAAAGTCGGGTGGTCATTTGCTGCCACGGTGGTGGCTTTATGGTGGGTTCACCGAAGAGTCACAATAAAATGTACGGTCATGTGGCTAAGGCGGTGGGTTGTACCGCCCTGGTGCTCGACTACACCCGCGCTCCTGAAAACCCTCACCCCGGTATTGTCGAGCAAGCCGTTGCGGTGTATGGACAGTTGCTTGAACAGGGCTATAAGCCGGAACATATTGCCACCACCGGTGATTCCGCCGGCGGGAACTTATGCACCTCAATGATTCTCTATGCGCGTCACAAGGGCCTGCCCGTACCGGCTTGTACGGCACCGCTGTCGCCTTGGTATGACATGGAGTCGAAAGGCGCGAGTATGCAGACCAATGCCGACAACGATGCTTTGGTTGGCGGCGACATGTTAGAGGGTATGATTGGCGGTTTCCTCGGCGAGAGTGGTTCTAAGCAAGACCCCTTTGCCAATCCCCTGTACGGTGATCTGGCGGGCTTTCCAGCGACCTTGATTCAGGTCGGTGAGTATGAGGTTTTACTGGATGACAGCACGCGCTTTTATGACAACGCCAAAGCGGCGGGTGTCGATGTTGAGCTGCAAGTGTTTGATGAAATGCAGCACGTGTTCCAGTTTATGGCCGGCAATGCGCCGGAAGCAGACGATGCGATTGCTAAAATTGCCGCCTTTATGCGTCCACACCTGGGCTTGAACTAATTGGGTTTTAATTAACAATCAAAATTTGGGGGCTAACTCCAACTAAGAGCGGGCCGTGTCGCATCTGCGCGGGCCTATACAGTGAACTACAAGTGCGACATAAGAGAGAGTAGCGATGATCGAATACAATAAGATTTATATCAATGGTGAGTGGGTAGCCCCCTCCGGCGAAGGGACGTCGCACTTAGTTAACCCGGCCACTGAAGAAGTGTTTGCCAGCGTGGCAATGTCTTTCCCTGAAGATGTCGATAAAGCAGCGCAGGCGGCACGAGCGGCATTTATCCCCTGGTCACAGACGCCGGCTATTGAGCGTAAAGCCTTAATTGAAGCGATTTGCGCCAAGCTGAAAGAGCGCAAAGATGAGATGGCAACACTGATCTCTCAGGAAATGGGAATTCCCGTGCACTTTGCTCTGGGTATTCAGGTGCTGGGCCCGATTTCAGGCTTGAAGAATTTCGCGAATCTGGCCGCAACAATGGAGGCTGTGAAGGAGCACGATGAAGGTTATATCACCATTAAAGAAGCCATCGGTGTTTGCTCCTTTATTACGCCTTGGAACTTCCCGCTGTTTCAGGTGATTGCCAAAGTCGGCCCCGCGCTGGCCGCCGGTTGCACCTGTATTCTCAAGCCGAGCGAGCAGACGCCGCTGTCGTCTTATATCTTTGCTGAAGTGTGCGATGAGGTGGGCTTACCTGCTGGCGTATTTAACCTGCTGCCGGGCAAAGGCTCGATGATCGGTGACGAGCTGAGTTCACACCCCGAAGTTGATTTGGTGTCTTTTACGGGCTCCACTGAAGTGGGTGTTGATGTTGCTAAATCTGCAGCTGGCACCGTTAAACGTGTGTGTCAGGAGCTGGGTGGCAAGTCGGCCTTTATCATTGCCGAGGACGCCCCGGTTGAGAAAGCCACTAAATACGTGGTCAAAGACTCGATGTTTAACTCCGGTCAGATGTGTGTGCAGTTGAGCCGCATTTTTGTTCACGAGTCACAGTACGAAGCAGCGCTGGCAACGGCGAAAAAGGTTAGCGATCGACTGGTAGTAGGCGATCCCACATCCACCGATACTTTCCTCGGCCCGCTCAGCTCGATGAAGGCTCGTGCGTCAGTAACACGAATGATTGACGATGCTGTTGCCAATGGCGCTCGCCTAGTCGCGGGTGGCAGTGAATTGCCTGAAGGTCTCGATAAAGGTGCCTATGTGCGACCGACTATCCTCGGCGACGTCACTAATGATATGCCGATTGCGCGCAACGAGATTTTTGGTCCCGTGCTGTGCTTTATTTCCTATAAAACGGAAGCCGAAGCCATTGCGCTCGCCAACGACACTGACTTCGGTTTGTCGAGCGGTGTTTGGGCGACGTGCAAAGAGACGCAAATGCGCATCGCTCGCCAATTGCGCGCCGGTCAGGTGAAAGTGAATGGCCCTGCCTTTAGCTTTGACGCCCCCTTTGGTGGCTACAAAATGTCCGGCAACGGGCGTGAGTGGGGCGCCAGCGGTTTGATCGAATACACCGAAGAAAAAGCCATCCTCACGGGCGGCTAAGCACTCGGCGATGTCTGCGACTTAAGCCCTTCTCTCTATGGAGTAGGGCTTAAGTCTCTTTACCGATGGCGTATTCTCGCCATAAACCAGTTTTGTTGAAGTAATCTATTGGAGAACAAGGTATGTCTGTAACCCGATTTCGTTTTCCCTTTGTCGAAATGCCCCCCGAGGCAACACAGTTACGACAAGAGGTTCGGGAGTTTCTTGCCGAAGAACGCGCCAATGGTGGTTATACGCCAATGGCCGACTGCTGGGCCGGTGGTATGAGTGCCGAATTCAGCCGCAAGCTGGGCCAGCGCGGTTGGCTGGGCATGACCTGGGACAAAAAATACGGCGGTCACGGACGCTCTTTTCTCGAGCGCTATGTGGTCACCGAAGAAATGCTGGCTGCCGGTGCACCGGTGATGGCCCACTGGATTGCCGATCGCCAGAGTGGCCCGCAAATCATTAAAAATGCTGCGCCCGAAGTGCGCGATGCGATTATTCCCCGCATTGTCTCCGGTGAGTGTTTCTGTGCCATTGGCATGAGTGAGCCGGGTACCGGTTCTGATCTGGCCTCGGTTTCAACCCGCGCCGAAAAAGTTGACGGTGGCTGGAAGGTCAACGGCACCAAGTTGTGGTCGACCGGCGCTCACGGCCCGGGCTGTGACTACATGATTACCTTGTTGCGCACCTCGCCGCTGGATACCTCGGCGCGCCATAAAGGCTTGTCACAGTTCATTATCGAACTGAATACGCCGGGTGTCGATGTGCGCGGCATTGCCGATATTGGCGGTCAGGTACACTTTAACGAAACCAACTTCGAAGACGTCTTTGTGCCGGACTCCCATGTGCTGGGTGAAGTCGGTGGCGGCTGGAATATGGTGGTGGGTGAGCTGGCTCTCGAGCGCTCCGGCCCCGAGCGATTCCTCTCTACCTTTATTGTGTTGCAGGAAGCGATGCGCCTGCTGGTGAATAACCCCAGTGAGCAGACCCAAGAAGTCCTCGGTCAGGTGGTCGCAAAAATCAAAACCTTGCGCCGTATGTCGTTGGGTATTGCCGGTTTGCTACAGGAGGGCTCATCGCCCGAAATGGAAGCCGCTCTGGTGAAAGATATGAGTACCAATTTTGAGCGTGAATTGCTTGAAAAGCTGCGCCGTATACTGCCGCAGAACGTGCTCTTTTCGTCTGCGGGTTTATTGCCGACGCTATTGCGTGAAGGGGTTTTACGCGTGCCATCGTCCACCCTGCGTGGCGGTACAAATGAAGTGTTGAAGGGCATGATTGCTCGACAACTGGGCATCCGTTAAGCCGATTGGCAATAGACAAAGGACATTAGAATGACAGATTCAGATAACATTATTTTTGATACCGCCAGTCGTATCTTCGATGACCTGAGCACTGCAGAGGTGATCAATGATGCAGAAGCGGGAACATGGCCCGAAGCCCTGTGGCAGGCGATTAGCGAATCCGGCTTGAACCTGACCTGGGTGCCGGAAGATAACGGCGGCATTGGCGCAAGCATTTTAGATGGCTTTGCCGTGCTAAAAGCCGCTGGCGGTGCCGCCGTTCCCGTACCTCTGGCTGAATCCCTGTTCGCGGGTTGGTTGTTAGCTCAGGCCGGTTTGCAGGTCAGTGGTGAAACGGCGACTGTTGCGGTCGGTGAGTTAAGTTTGACCGATGGTAAGTTAAGTGGCAGTGCCCAAGGTGTACCCTATGCGCGCAATGCCAAACAGATTGTCACCCTGGTCGAAACGGCCGGTAAGGTACAGGTTGTACAGGTGGCTGCGGAGCAATGCGAGCTCATTGAACAGACCAATATGGCGGGCGAGCCGGCAGATACGATCAGTTTTAATGCCGTGGCCGTGGTGCAAGCTGGCGAGCCGGGTGAAGGCTTTAATGGCGAGAATGTCGAGGCCATGGGTGCTCTAATTCGCTGTGTACAAGCGGCGGGTGCACTCAGTGCGGCGCTAGAGCTGACCATAGAATATTCCATGGAGCGGGTACAGTTTGGCCGCGCCATCGGTAAGTTTCAGGCTTTGCAACATTCGATTGCTGCTTTCGCGGGTGAAGTCGCCGCGATGAATGCCGCCGCAGATGCTGCTGCAGAAGCCGTAGCGCGAGCACCGAGTATCGATCATGATGCCTGGATAGAAATTGCCACCGCCAAAACCCGTCTCGAAGAAGCGGTCAATAACGGTGCTGCCGTCGCCCACCAGGTACACGGTGCGATGGGTTTCACTTACGAGCACAGCCTGCATCATGTCACTCGACGCCTGTGGGCTTGGCGCGATGAGTTTGGCAGCGATGTGGTTTGGGCACGCCGTTTGGGTGCAGAGGTGCTGAGCTGGGGTGCAGATGAACTTTGGCCGCGCATTACTGCCGTCACCGACGCGCGCTAGCCTACAGGCTCACCCTTAAATATTTTTTGCACGTAGATAGAAAAGAGGTTACGCAATGGATTTTTCACTGAGTAGTGAACAGCAGGCCATCGTCGATAGCATTAAAGGTTTGATGAAAGATTTTGATGACGATTATTGGCTGGAGCACGATAAAACCGGAGAATACCCCGAAGACTTTTATCAGGCGGTCGCAGCGGGCGGCTGGCTGGGTATTACCATGCCGGAAGAATACGGCGGCTCTAACTTGGGCGTTAGCGAAGCGGCGTTGATGATGATGACCATTGCCGAGGGTGGTGGTATGTCTGCAGCCTCTGCCGTGCACATCAATATCTTTGGCCCACACCCCATCGTTAAATTTGGTACCGAGGAGCAAAAGCAGCGCTGGTTGCCGCCCTTGATTCAGGGTAAGCAGAAGACGTGCTTTGGTGTTACCGAAGCCAATGCCGGCCTCGATACCACGCGTATTGAAACCTTTGCTCGACGCGAGGGTGATAACTACATTATCAATGGTCAGAAAATCTGGACCACCACGGCCCAGCAGGCCGACAAGATTATGATGTTGGCGCGCACTACGCCGCGTGATGAGTGTGAGAAGCCCCACGATGGTATTTCTTTGTTTTATGCCGATATGGATCCCAAACATGTCGAAATTAAAGAAATTGAAAAAATGGGTCGTAAGTGCGTCAACTCGAATATGACCTTCTACGACAACCTGGTTGTGCCCAAGGCCGACTTGATTGGTGAAGAGGGCAAGGGTTTCCGCTATATCCTCCACAGCTTAAACCCCGAGCGCATGTTGTTGGCCTCAGAGTCGGTCGGTATGGGTCGTAGTGCGCTGGAGCGCGCCACCCAATACGCCAAAGATCGCGAAGTGTTTGGTCGCCCCATTGGTATGAATCAGTCGGTTCAACACCCTCTGGCGGAAAACTGGGTGGAGCTTGAAGCCGCCTATCTGCTGATTATGTCTGCGGCATCGCGCTACGATAGTGGACTTGATTGTGGTGCTCAGGCCAATGGCTCTAAGTATTTTGCTGCCGAAGCGGGCTTCAAGGCTTGCCAGCAGGCGGTGATGACCCACGGTGGTATGGGCTATGCCAAGGAGTATCATGTTGAACGCTTGATGCGTGAGGCGATGTTGCCGCGCTTAGCACCGGTCAGTCAGAATATGATTCTCAACTTTATTTCGACCAATGTGCTGGGCTTGCCTCGCTCCTATTAGTCGAAGCAAGTCGTCGCAACAGATAGTTGCAACAATTGCGTGTAAAAAAGGGCTGCTAGGTGCAGCCCTTTTTTTTGCCCTGCCTTTCGGGCTAATGGTCAGGCTCTGGCAGCTTTATGGTGATGGTCTGCTGGATTGTCGGGCATAGCCCCAGCAATGATTGCTATTGAAGCGGACTTGCCCTAGAATTCGCGCCCCTGATCCCGGCTTATTGTCGGGTTTCTCCTTGTCACACCGCTAAACGTGGGTGGCTTTAACCCGTAAGGAGGCATAATGCGCCATTACGAAATAATTTTTATAGTACATCCTGATCAAAGTGAGCAGGTTCCCAGCATGGTGGAACGCTACACTTCTATCGTGACTGCAAACGGCGGAGCGATCCACCGTCTGGAAGACTGGGGGCGTCGTCATCTCGCTTACCCGATCCAGAAAATCCACAAAGCCCACTATGTTCTGATGAACGTTGAGTGTGGTCAGGAAGAGCTCGATGAGCTGACGTCCACCTTTCGTTACAACGACGCGATACTGCGCAATTTGGTGATTAGCTGCGATGAAGCGATCACCGAAGAGACCGATATCATGAAGGCCGAACTCTCTGAGAAGGCTGAAAAAGAAGGTCGCGCCCGTCGTGAAGCCGAGCGTACCGCGCGCGAAGAAGCCAAGAAAAAAGCCGAAGCTGAAGCTGCTAAGAGCGAAGCTACATCTGAAACCCCAACTGCCGAAGCGGAGGAATAAGCCATGGCACGTTTTAATCGTCGTCGCAAGTTTTGCCGTTTTACTGCCGAGGGTGTTACCGAGATTGATTACAAAGATCTCGATACCTTGAAAGCCAATGTTTCCGAAACAGGAAAGATTGTGCCCAGTAGAATTACCGGCACAAAAGCCAAGTACCAGCGCCAGTTGGCGACAGCTATCAAGAGAGCGCGCTTTCTTGCCCTGCTGCCCTATACTGACGGCCACAAATAAACCAGCGAACAAATAGACACCGCTATTGCCGATGCGCGCCCTAGCTGAATTTATTATGGCGGGTCGCCTGCGGGCGGGGCTGGTCGCACTGCTGGGTAATTTTTTGCCCTTGGTGAGCCCGGCAGCTGTTGCCTTGGTGGTATTGAGGCAGGGCTTGAGTGAGGGCTGCCTAGTTTTGCTCTGGGCGGTCTTGCCCTTACTGATATTGGTAAGCGCCGGAAATATGAATGGCGCCATGGTTTGGGCCTCCATATTTTCGCTGTTGGTGGCATTGATTGGTGCCAGTGTCCTAACGCAAACCAGGGCCTGGACCAGTGCACTGAAAGTGGTGCTTGGCTTGAGCATGGTAAGCGCGCTGGCGATGAAGTTATTGCTGGCGGCCGATGTTAGTGCCATGCGCGAGGCCTTAAATGAAATGCTGCGCCAGTTACAGCAACAAAATAGTGCGCTGGTGTTTGAGCCGAGCGAGCTTTTTGTCGCGGGTTTACTGGGCTGGGTTATTGCCTTAACAGCGGCTAGCGCTCTTATACTGGCGCGTTGGTGGCAGTCATTACTGTATAACCCCGGTGGCTTTGGCATAGAGTTTCACGCCCTGCGTTTTGACAAACTAAGCGCATCGCTGTTGTTTGCGGCCTTGATGGCTTGTTACTTATTGGGCCAAGAGTATGTGGCGTGGGGTAACTTGCTGGGCTTACCACTGCTTTTGAGTGGTGTTGCGCTAGTCCACCACAGTGTTGCATTTACAGGGCTGGGTCGACGCTGGTTAGTGGTGTTTTATATGGGCTTGGTGTTTTTACTGGGTCCTTTGAGTTCGGTGCTGATCGGGTTGGGATTTCTCGACAGCGTGATGGATTTTCGTTCGCGACTGGCGGCACGCCGGTCGTTGTGAACAGCATGATTTGAGAGGTTGAGTGATGGACGTAATACTGTTAGAAAAAGTAGGTAAATTAGGTGCTATCGGCGATAAGGTCGCTGTAAAAGCCGGTTTTGGTCGCAATTTCCTGATTCCCCAGGGCAAAGCCGTTTTCGCCACCGAGGCCAATCTGGCCGATTTTGAACAGCGCCGCGCCGAACTGGAAGCCGCTGCCACGGATAAGCTGGGCAAGGCCGAAGCGCGTGCTACGGCCCTTAAAGCCTTGGCGAGTGTCACTATCACTGCTGTTGCCGGTGATGAAGGCAAGCTGTTTGGCTCTATCGGTACTCGCGATATCGCCGAAGCCGTTAGTACTGCCGGTGTTGAGCTGGTAAAAAGTGAAGTTAAACTGCCGGAGGGCGCGTTGCGCGAAATCGGTGAGTTCGAGGTCGTTATTCAGTTGCACAGCGACTTGTCGTCTAGCATTCAAGTTGTTGTCGCTGCAGTAGAAGAGTAAGTTTTTACTGCCACTACAAGACTCCCTGTGGTGTAGGGGAGCTTGTAGTTAGACCTTGTTTGTTGGCACAATTGCCGGCCAAGACAACAAGCTCTGCTAGGCGATTCCCTCTGTTATGGCAATTACAGTCAATAATCAAACCGCGATCGATGGTTTGTTCTCTGCCAACTGTGCTGCCAGAGTGGCTTGCGACCAAGACGCTTTATACAAGCCACTGGGTGTTACTCACACTCAGTGGCTTTGTTGTCTCTTGCTTTTGTCGCCGTTCACTCAGTCCCTCACGGCGTTATCATGACTGAACTTGCCAGTGCCAATGCAAAAATACCTGAGTTACCCCACTCCATAGAAGCGGAGCAGGCGGTACTCGGTGGTTTGATGTTGGCCAACGATGCCTTCGATAGTGTCGCCTCTTTAATTAGTGAAGAGGACTTCTACGGTCAGGATCACCGCCTGATCTTTGCCACCATGAAGGAGCTGGCCGACCAGGACCAGCCCCTCGACCCGATCACGCTCTCTGAAGCACTGAAGTCTCTCCACCTGCTCGAAGACGCGGGTGGCGACAGCTACCTCGTCAATATTGCCCGCAATACGCCCAGTTCCGAAAATATCCGCGCCTATGCGCAGATTGTTCTCGAGCGCGCGATCGTCCGAAAACTGATTATTGCGGCCAGTGAAATTGCTCAGAAGGGCTACAACCCCCTAGGTTGGGACAGCGGCAAGTTGCTGGCTGAGGCCGAGCGGCGTTTGCTGGAAGTGGTCGAGGGCCGGCCCAAAGAGGGTGGCTTTCAAAATGTCACCGACTTGCTGCGCCAGGCCGTAGACCGCATTGAGCAGCTATTTACCAGCGATGGGGGTATTACCGGCCTCAGCACGGGCTTTAATGACCTAGATGCCAGCACCTCGGGTTGGCAATTGGCGGACTTGGTGATTATCGCGGGTCGCCCCTCGATGGGTAAAACTTCTTTTGCGATGAACCTTGTCGAGCACGCCATGCTCAATCAAGATAAACCGGTATTGGTGTTTAGTCTTGAAATGCCGGCCAATCAGTTGGTGATCAGGCTGTTGTCGTCAATGGGGAAAATTGATCAAACCAAAATGCGCAATGGCAACCTCGAGCCGGATGACTTTACCCGCCTCGCGGGTGCCGCCGCGCGACTCAAAGATCGGCCCCTGTTTATCGACGATACACCGGGTATTAGCCCGATGGAGCTGCGCAATCGCATTCGCCAGCTGAGTCGCGAGCATGGCAGCCCAGCCTTAATCATGATCGATTATCTACAGCTGATGAGTGCCAGCACCAAGGTCGATGGTCGGGTGCAGGAGATCTCGCAAATTTCTCGAGATTTGAAAATCATTGCCCGTGAGTTTGATTGCCCAATACTGGCGCTTTCTCAGCTCAGCCGTAATCTTGAACAGCGCCCCAATAAGCGGCCCATTAACTCGGACTTGCGCGACTCGGGAGCGATCGAGCAGGACGCCGATGTGATTATTTTTATCTATCGCGATGAGGTCTACAACGAGGACAGTCAAGACAAAGGTGTGGCCGAAATTATTATTGGTAAGCAGCGTAATGGCCCTATTGGCACCTCGAAGCTGGCCTTTGTCGGCAAGTACACGCGTTTTGAAAACTTGGCCCGGGATTATTTTTCTGAAGATTAACGGCGGAAGCGCCAAGCTACACAGGGAGTAAAATAAGCAGATGAATATTTACCACACGGTTTCCGGTTTGCGTGCCGAGATAAGGGCGCGGCGTCAGCGCGGCGAGAGCGTGGGCTTCGTGCCCACCATGGGTAACTTACACGAGGGTCACCTGCAGCTGGTGCGTTTGGCGAAAGAGCAGTGCGATGTAGTGGTGGTCAGTATCTTCGTCAACCCCCTGCAATTTGGTCTCAACGAGGACTGGGAAAAGTACCCGCGCACCTTTCAAGGCGATGCCAAAAAACTTGAGGCAGAGGGTTGTGACTTCCTTTTTCACCCTGATGAGAATGAAATTTACCCCAATGGCATGGCCGACCAAACCCGCGTGGTGGTGCCGACCATGACGGATATTCTCTGTGGCGCCAGCCGTCCCGGTCATTTTGAAGGGGTCACCACCGTGGTCTCTAAGCTATTACACATCGTACAGCCCGATACGGCCATATTCGGTATCAAGGACTACCAGCAGCTGGCGGTTATTCGGCGCATGGTTGAGGATCTGTGCATTCCGGTGGATATTGTCGGTGCGCCCATCGCCCGTGATGTCGATGGTCTGGCGCTGAGTTCGCGCAACGGTTACTTGTCTAAGGACGAGCGGCCGCGGGTCAAGGTCTTGTATGAAACCCTGTGCTGGTGTCGCGAGCAAATAGCGGCTGGCGAGAAAGACTTCTCCCAACTGGAAATAGAGGCGACCAAAGCCCTTGAAAAAAGTGGCTTTCGCACGGATTATGTTAGTATTCGCAACGCTAAAACCTTGGAACCGGCGGCGCACGACGATCAGCAGTTAACCATACTGGGTGCGATGTTTACCAAGGGTGCACGTCTTATCGATAATATCAGCCTGGCGCTTAGCGAATCGCCGCCGGCAGAACAAACAGAAGTGAAGTAGAGGTTTATTTATGTTGAGCAACATGTTGAAAGCCAAGTTACATATGGGCTCTGTTTCTCAAGCGGAGCTGTGGTACGACGGCTCCTGCGCCATCGACAGTGACCTGCTTAAGTTGGCGGGAATGCGTGAGTTCGAGCAAATCGATATTTACAACGTCGACAACGGCGAGCGCTTCACCACCTATATTATTCAGGCGGAGGCGGGCAGTGGCACTATCTCCATGAACGGCGCTGCCGCGCGACGAGTACAGGTTGGCGATAGAATTATCATCGCTACCTACGGCCAGTTCAACGAAGCTGAAATGGCCGAGCACAAGCCCAGGCTGGTGTATTTGAACAAAGATAATAGTGTGGAGCGCAGTGCCAACACCATCCCGGTACAAGCGGCATCCTGATATCCGGCCTTGCATTCGCGGGGCTTTGTTTTATTTCAAGAAAAAACCTGTTCCTCCCTGTTTCATAGTCTCCTATCTATGACAACGCCTTCCCATTGTGACAGAATGTCGGCCATTTATTAGCTGTCATTTTTGACTTACACAGGGGGTAGTATGTCCGAGTTTCCCGTTCATCCGGTGCCGGATACCTGGCGCGAAAGTGCCTATATCAATAAAGAAACTTACCAGGAGATGTATCAGCGCTCCATCAATGACGCCGATGCCTTCTGGGCAGAGCAAGCCACTGAGTTCCTAGACTGGGACCAGCGCTGGGATAAGGTCTGTGAATACGATCTGCGCCAGGCCGAGGCAGCCTGGTTTAGCGGCGGCAAACTCAATGTCAGTGTCAACTGTGTAGACCGCCATCTCGCCACGCGTGGTGATCAAACGGCGATTATTTGGGAAGGCGACGACCCCAGTGTCGATAAGAACATCACTTATCGCGAACTGCATCAGCAGGTCTGTAAGCTGGCTAACGTACTTAAAACCCAGGGTATTAAAAAGGGCGATCGGGTCTGCATTTATATGCCGATGATCCCGGAAGCCTCCTATGCCATGCTCGCCTGTGCCCGCATTGGTGCGGTGCACTCGGTGGTATTCGGAGGCTTTTCCCCCGATGCCCTGAAAGACCGCATCCTCAATTCTGACTGCCAGTTACTGATTACCGCTGATGAAGGTTTGCGCGGTGGCCGTTCGGTGCCCTTAAAGAGCAATGCCGATATCGCCCTTGAGCAGTGCCCCAACGTGCACACTTGTTTAGTGGTGGAGCGCACGGGTGGTGATGTGGTGTGGCAGGAAGGGCGCGATATTCAATACGCTGAAGCCATGGCTGCAGCCGACAGTGACTGCGCCCCCGAGTCAATGGATGCCGAAGACCCCCTGTTTATTCTTTACACCTCTGGCTCAACGGGTAAACCCAAGGGTGTTTTACACACCACGGGCGGTTATCTCTTGCAGGCCTCGATGACCCACAAATACGTCTTTGATTATAAAGAGGGCGACGTTTATTGGTGTACCGCCGATGTTGGTTGGGTGACCGGGCACAGTTATATTGTCTACGGGCCACTGTGTAATGGTGCCACGACCTTAATGTTTGAGGGCATACCGACTTACCCCGATGCCTCGCGTTTTTGGCAGGTCATCGATAAACATCAGGTCAATCAGTTTTACACCGCACCGACCGCACTGCGCGCCTTGATGGGTGCCGGCGATGACTTTGTGAAAAGCACCTCGCGTTCATCCCTCAAACTGCTCGGTTCCGTGGGCGAGCCCATCAATCCCGAAGCCTGGGACTGGTACCACCGCGTGATTGGTGAATCCCGTTGCCCGATCGTTGACACCTGGTGGCAGACTGAAACCGGCGGCATTATGTTGACGCCACTACCCGGCGCTATCGACCTCAAGCCCGGTTCTGCAACCCTACCATTCTTTGGTGTAGAACCCGCTGTTGTCGATGCCGATGGCAAAGAACTGGAAGGCGCCTGTGAGGGCAACCTGGTGATCAAATCCTCCTGGCCTGGGCAGATTCGCACTATTTACGGCGATCATCAGCGCGCCATCGACACCTATTTCTCTACCTACCCTGGCTACTACTTTGTCGGTGACGGTGTGCGACGCGATGCCGACGGTTACTACTGGATTACCGGCCGTGTTGACGATGTGCTCAATGTCTCCGGTCACCGCATGGGTACCGCTGAAGTGGAAAGTGCACTGGTACTGCATGCGTCTGTTGCCGAAGCGGCAGTGGTCGGTTATCCCCACGATATTAAGGGCCAGGGCATTTATGCCTATGTGACCTTGATGGGAGGTGTCGAGCCCTCTGAGGCCTTGCGTAAGGAGCTGGTCGCGATGTGTGTGCAGGAAATTGGCGCCATTGCCAAGCCCGACTTAATTCAGTGGGCTCCGGGTTTGCCGAAGACCCGTTCCGGTAAAATCATGCGCCGTATTTTGCGTAAAGTGGCCGCCAATGAGTTGGATAGCCTGGGTGACACATCGACCCTGGCCGACCCCTCTGTGGTTGAGGATTTAATTAAAAATGGTCACAACACGTAAGCGTTGATTGTGCGTACTCTAAGGCGCCTACGGGCGCCTTTTTATTGGCTCTGATTTACACATGTTACAAAAAATGAGGTAGGTAATGGAATCACTCAACAATAAACTCGCCGTCGTCACCGGTGCCAGTAAAGGTATTGGTAAAGGCATCGCCATCGCACTGGCCAAGCAGGGCTGCAAACTGATTCTCGCCTCCCGCGATGAAGATAAAATGAAGGCCGTTGCCGCTGAAATCACGGCTGCTGGTGGACGCGCTCAGGTCTGCGTCTGCGATATCACGGATGAGGTCTCGGTCGATGCCTTATTCGCGTTAGTGGCAGAGCACCAGCAGGGTCTGGATATTCTCGTCAACAACGCCGGTATGGCGATCTCTGGTCGTATCGACGAGCTCAGCTACGATAGCTGGCGCCAGGTGCAAGACGTCAACGTCAACGGCATGTTTCTTTGCTGCCGTGGTGCGGCGCGGCTGATGAAGCCCACAAAGAAGGGCCGTATCATTAATATCGGCAGTATCTCCGGGCAAATGCCGAGAGTGAAAAGCTCGCCCTATACCACGTCAAAATTTGCCGTGACGGGTTTGACCAAGGCGCTGGCACTGGAATTGCGGGCTTACAATATCGCGGTGTGCTGCATTAACCCGGGTAATGTGATGACGGATATTTGGGAGAAAAGCCCCCAGGTGCCGGAGAAAGAAGGGGTGATGGCGGTAGAAGACCTCGCCGAGCTGGTGGTTACCATGGCCTCACTACCCGACCACGTCAATTTGTTTGAGTCGGTTATTGTACCGGTCACTCAGCCCTATTTGGGCCGAGGTTAGCGGCAATTTCGGCAGCCGTGATAAACGCCTCCCTGGCTATTGAAAAGCCGATTGAGCCCCTTCGCGCAGGCGAGCAAGGTCGCCGAGGTCCGTAAAAAGGCCGACCGCGCTGCCGTAGCAAGGGGCGTGTCGAGCCGCATTTACAGCCTGTCCTGTGCCACGAAGGTGAGGTGTAGGCGCATACGATCCCGTTTGCTACTTAGACCGCCGTGACGATCTGTAGAGAGGCTTATCAGCTGCCGTCATCAGAAATACCCTGTCTGTTTTAGCGTCAATTTGTCGAGCGCGGTAGGAGCCTTGGAAAGCTGCCCAAGGCTAATTGCTATCTATCAAGCCTACCTATACGCCCAGCGGATGCGTTTTAAGGGTACGTGATAGTACCTTCGGTGCCGAGCTGGTGGCATATTTTGGCTTTGTTGTTTGAGCTGCTATGATGCCTGCCGGCACTCTTTTATTAACTTGACGAGCAGTTTGTAAGTTGTTGAAAGTAAATGTGTTTGAAGGTCTGGGGATGTACTGTAGTGACTTTTCAGGGTATCAATTACAAGGCCAAAGTGAGTGAAGTATTACATTTTGTTCAGAGATATTTAACGAGGAAAAAACATGACATCAACAGACACATATGACGCCATTGTAATGGGCGCCGGTATTGCCGGTATGTACCAGCTGTACACACTGCGCGAGCAGGGTTTCAAGGTTAAGGTTTATGAAACGGGTGACGGTGTTGGCGGTACTTGGCACTGGAACAACTACCCGGGTTGCCGTTTTGACTCCGAGAGCTACACCTACGCCTACTCCTGGTCGAAAGAGATTATTGACGAGTGGACATGGACCGAGCGTTTTGCGCCCCAGCCCGAGACGAAGCGCTACCTCAACTTTGTCGCCGACAAATTTGACCTACGCAAAGATATCCAGTTCAACAGCCGTGTTGCTAAAGCGTCTTATGATGAAGCCAACACCGAGTGGGAAGTTACCTTGGACGACGGCAGCACTGCCCGCGCCAAGTTCGTGATTTCCGCCACTGGCCCACTCTCGGCCTTTACCCTGCCCAACATTCCCGGTCGCGACAGCTTTGCCGGTGAGTCTTGCCACACAGCGCGCTGGCCCATGGGCGACAGCGGTTGGAAGGCCAACGACTTTAGTGGCTTGCGTGTTGGTGTTATTGGTACCGGCGCTACCGGCGTCCAGGTGATCCAGGAAATTTCTAAGACCGCTAAAGAGCTGACTGTATTCCAATTGGCGCCGAACTGGTGTGCACCGCTCAATAACGGTCCGATTGACGCCGAAGAGACTGCCCACAACAAAGAAAATGCCCAGGCTATTTTCGACCAGTGTAATGCGACCTTTGGTGGCTTTCTGCACGCTTTTGACGAGCGTTCAGCCGCCGATGTCGACGAGGAAGAGCGCGAAGCCTTCTTTGAAAAGCTCTATGCAGAGCCCGGTTTTGGTATTTGGTTGGGCAACTTTGCCGACATTATGACCAACCCCGAAGCGAATGAAATCATTACCAAGTTCATCGCCAAGAAGATCCGTCAGCGTGTCGACAACCCTGAAGTCGCCGAGTTGTTGATTCCTAAGGACCACGGTTTTGGCACGCGTCGCGTACCGATGGAAACTAAGTACTTTGAGTGCTACAACCAAGACAACGTTAAGCTGATTGACCTTAACAAGACGCCGATTGAAGAAATCGTACCCACAGGCATTAAGTGCAGTGATAAGCAGTACGATGTTGACGTATTGATTTACGCCACAGGCTTTGATGCGGTTACCGGTGCGCTGCGCCGTATCGACATTGCCGGTATTGGTGGTGAGAAAATGGTCGAGAAGTGGGCCGACGGCCCCAGTACCTACCTCGGTATGCAAACCACGGGCTTCCCCAACCTGTTTACCCTGGTTGGCCCGCATAACGGTGCGACTTTCTGTAATATTCCCCGTTGTATCGAGCAGAATGTTGAGTGGGTCAGCGACCTGGTCGGCTATATGCGCGACAAGAACTTCAATGAAATTCAGCCCACGCAAAAGGCCGAAGATGATTGGACCGTTCACGTCGACGAGCTAGCGCAGATGACCTTGTTCCCGACAGCCGATTCCTGGTTTATGGGTACCAATGTCAATAACCCCGATAAGAAGCGTATGTTTATGCTTTATGCCGGTGGTGCGCCAAACTACAAGGCCAAGTGTGATGATGTCGCGGCCAAAGACTACGACGGCTTTGTGCTGAAATAGTCTTTGTAAACGGCTGTTCATTAAGCAGTTAGAAAACGGTGGCCCTTTGGGGCCGCCGTTTTTTTTTGAGCGTTATTTCTCAACCTTTTTCTCCCTGACTATACTCTAACGGTATTAGCTTTTACTCAGGGTACGACTCAAGGGCGGAACAGTGATGCTTGTCGACAATAGATTGGTGGGCAATAACAAAACCTATAATAACAATCCTGACGGGGGCCGGCGGGCATTCGCCAAGCAGTGGCGCGATGCTGCTGTGAAGTTCCTTTGTTGCATCTGGTTGGCCCTCTGCCCAGCTTTGGGCTTGGCTACACCCGAACAACGTCAAACCATCAAAGCACTGTATATTCCTCTCGCCGATCACTACGCCGCCATCGTGGCCTATGAGCGCTACCGCGAACAAATGCAGTTTGCCGACTTTCAAATCGAGCAAATGGGTAACTGGGATTTACTGCGCGCCTACTTTCAGTCGGGCGAAGCCGATATGGCCTATGTGATGACGCCGCTGGCCCTGGCGATGTATCAGCAACAAGCAGATTTTCGCTGGATTGGTTTAATGCATCGCGATGGCAATGCCCTGGCCATCAACGACCTGATCAAACAGCAAGTTGAACTGCCCGTGCTGCGACAAGAGCGCAAGCCTAGCGCCGATCTTGCCGAGGTCTTTAAGCGCCTTCACGTCGAGCGCAAGGAGCCAACGGTGGTGGGTGTGCCACACCTGTTTTCGACCCACACGGTAGTGCTGTATCGCTACCTGCAGGAGCATGGGGCGGTGATGGGCCTGAATCTCAACGACAGTGTCGATGTCTTGCCGGTGGCGGTGCCCCCGCCGCAGGCTCCGGCATTTATTAAGGGTAAAAGTAATCGTGCCCAGCCCGCCGCCTTTGAACAGTCGCTGCCCTGGGCCGATGTGGTCGAAACCGGCGGCTTTGGCCACGTCGCCTGGTACTCCAAAGATGTGATGCCCTGGCCCGACGGGCATGTCGAGTGCATCGCTCTAGCTACGGACCGGGCGATCGCCGATAAATTTGCCGCGCTGCAAGAGGTCATGAGCTATATCCAGCGCGCGGGCAGGGATATTGAACGCGCTCGTGATTCCGGGGGCGAGACGATGCAGGCCATTGTCGATATCATCACTCAGCATATACCGGCTCATAATCAGCAGGCCATTGAAGCCAGTCTCGATGCCAATTTGCGGGTGATTAACTACCAAAAGCTGAATATTGATAAAGCGGGCCTGCAACAAATAATGGGCTACGCTATAGACGCGGGTTTACTGGCGCGAGAAGTGGATATTGATGCCTTTGCCGATACTCGCTTTGACGTACCTGAGAGCAATAATAACTAAGGGGAATTAGATGAGTAGGGGGCAGAGTTTCTCTTGTTACCCGCGAGTAGATGGTGGTTTTTTTAAGTGGGATTGAAATATGCGGGATGCTGAGAAGATAGTCTCTTTACTGCAACTGTTTACCAAGCGGGGTTTAACCCGCAGCCTTCTCATATGGTTTTTAACCCTGGCCCTCGTGCCGCTCAGTTTTGTCTGCTGGCTGGGCTATCAACAGAGTTCTCAGGCTTTGCGCGATAGCGCCGTACGCAGTCTGCGTGAAGTGACTATTCAGCAAAGCCGTTTTATTAATAGCTGGTTTGATTTTCGATTTAAAGACTTACGTGTGCAGGCCGAAAGTCGACAAAATAGTCAATTTATCAAGGCACTGGCCGAGGGGTTGCGCAACAGTGGTAAAAGCCCAGCGGACTATGTCGGTTCCTACCCGTGGGCGAGATTGGTCGAAGCCAATAAAAATGACCTCGTACAATTAATGCAGATTTATGCCTATTACTACGATCTATTATTAATCGATTTAGAGGGCAATATACTGTTTAGCGTCAAGCAAGAGGCCGACTTGGGAAGCAACCTGTTTACCGGTGCCTACCAATCGAGCCTGTTCGCCAAAATTGTGCGCCAGAGTTTAGACAGCGGAGAAACCTTATTCTCTGATTTAGAGCGTTATGGACCCAGTAATAATATTGTGGCCGGTTTTTTGTCGGCGCCGTTGATCGATGAATATGGCGATAAGGTGGGGGTCTTCGCGATGCAATTAAAGGTCGAAACCATTACCGCATTAACCACGAACGCTGAGTTGGGTCACAATTCCCAGGTGAGTTACCTGGTAGGTAGCGACCTATTGTCACGTACGGCACTGCACTCCTCGGACGATATTTTAACAACGAAAATTGAGACCGAGCAATCCCTGTTGTGGTTGGCAGAGCATGTCGACTCAGAATCCATGCCAGACCTGGCTGCGGAGGAGGCCTTCACTTATAGCGGCTCCTCGGGTGAAAAGGTGATTGGTATTCACCTTGCGTTGAACATTGCTCAGATCAAGTGGAGTTTGATTTCGGAACTCGATGAGTCTGAGGCCTTAGCTCCGGCGCGGTGGCTGGCGCAATTGACGGCTGTGCTTCTGGTGGCGGTGTTTTTGTTGGTGTTGGCGGCGGCATTGCTGGTGGCGCGGCGCATTACTCGGCCCCTTAAAAGCCTGGTCGACAATATTGAATTAGCGTCGGTGGGTGAGCTGAACGAGCAGGTCACTGTGAGCTCCAACGATGAAATTGGCCAGTTGGCGAAGGCCTTTAATTTTATGATTGTGGCGCGTCAGGCCTTCGAAAATGAATTAAAAGCTAGCGCGCTTGCAATTCAGCAAACCCTGACGGAGCTTGAGGAGCAGCGCTTCGCCCTTGACCAGCACTCCATTGTTGCTATCACCGACCCAGCGGGGACGATTACTTTTGTTAACGAAAAGTTTACCGCTATCAGCGGTTATAGCGAAGCGGAGTTAATCGGTCAAAACCATCGTCTTCTCAACTCCGGTCACCACCCTGCGGCTTTCTTTGAGGACCTTTATGCGACGCTGGATAGGGGTGAGGTGTGGCGCGACGAGATTTGTAACAGGACGAAAAGCGGGGATTTGTATTGGCTGGATAGCACCATCATGCCCTTTGTGGATAGTGGGGGTAAGACAAAAAGCTATATTGCCATTCGCACAGACATCACGGCGCGCAAGCTGGCGGAGTTCAATAGTGATAACTCCTTAGCCATTGTCGAGGCGACACTTGAAGCTACCGATAAAGGTATTGTGGTTATTAATGAACACCACAAGGCTTTGCACTACAACCAGCGCCTACTCGACATGTTTGATCTATCTAGCGAGAATGTGGTTTTTGGTGACGTCAAGTCATTGCTCAGCAATATAGCCGATGACCTACTGGATGCTGAGGCCTTTACTCGTATCGTCGAGGGGCTACAGCACACTGGTGGCCTATTTACAGCGGGCTCTATTCATTTTAAGGATGGTCGTATTTTTGAATACAACTCACGAGAGCTGGTGTTGCCCAATAATTCGGTGGGGCAGGTGTGGAGCTTTGGCGATATTACAGCGGAGACCTTGGTGGCCGCTGAATTGACCCGCGCCAAAAACGAGGCGGTGGAGGCGACCCGCGCCAAGGGTGACTTTTTGGCGAATATGAGCCATGAAATTCGCACCCCGATGAATGGCGTGTTGGGCATGCTCAATTTGTTATCGAGCTCCGAATTAAATAGTAAGCAGCGCCACCAGGTGCGTCTGGCGCGCTCCAGTGGCGAGGCCCTGCTGACGCTGATCAACGACATTCTGGATTTTTCCAAGATTGAAGCGGGCAAGCTGGAGATGGAATCGATTGATTTCGACTTGCGTCAGCTGCTGGGCGAACTGGCGGAAAGCATGGCTTTACAGGCTCAGGCTAAGGGCCTAGAGATAGTGCTCGACCTGGCTCAGATCAAGTACTCCCGGGTTAAGGGCGACCCGACGCGGGTACGGCAACTCTTTACCAACCTGGTGGGCAATGCGCTGAAATTCACCGCCGAAGGCGAGATCGTTATTCGTGCCGCCCTGCACGAGGGCGATGAAGGCGAGATGCTGCTGTCGGCCTCGGTTTCCGACACGGGGATGGGGATTGCAGCGGAGCGAATCCATCAATTATTTGATTCTTTTTCACAGGTTGACTCGTCGACCACGCGGAAATTTGGCGGTACGGGTTTGGGTTTATCCATTGTCAAAAGACTGTGTGAATTAATGAACGGCGAGATTAGTGTCACCAGTGAGTTTGGCAAGGGTAGTTGCTTTGCCTTTACCCTGCGGCTGGGGGTGAGTGATCAGGCGGCGTTAGTGAGGCCGACAGTCGATCTGCACGGGGTGCGAATTCTTATTATTGACGATAATGAAACGAACCGCGAAGTACTCGAGCAACAGCTCAGTCTCTGGGGTGCCTATGTCACCGAGGCCGATAGCGCGGCGAGTGCACTCCGTATTCTTGATGAACAGGTGGCAGAGCCCTTTCCGGTGGCTATTGTCGATATGCAAATGCCGGAGATGGACGGAGCCGCCCTGGGGCGGGCGATTCGCGCCGATGCCCGCTTTAAGGCCACCCAGCTGGTGATGATGACCTCGATGAGTGAGCCCGGGGATGCCCAGTTTTTTGCCAACTTGGGCTTTGCGGCTTACTTCCCGAAACCAACCACGACCTCGGATCTATTCGACGCACTGGCCGTGGTACTGGGTGGTGGTGAGGCGCTACTGGCTGCCAAGCCCCTAGTGACGCACAACTACCTGCAGAGCCTGAGTCATGAGCCGTCGCCGCCAAGTGCGAATGGTGGGCTTCAGTGTGGTGAGTCGGGCTTACTGCTGGTGGAAGATAACCTTATCAATCAACAGGTCGCCATCGGCATATTGGAAGATATGGGTTACTTCGCCGATATTGCTGACAATGGCGCGGTAGCGCTAGAGATGCTGCAGCAGGCCTCTGAAGAGAAGCCCTATCAACTGATATTAATGGATTGCCAGATGCCGGTGCTCGATGGCTATGAAACTACCGCCGAAATTCGTGATGGTGGGGCCGGTGAGCGCTACACCGATATCAATATTATTGCCATGACGGCCAATGCGATGGCCGGGGACAGGGCCAAGTGCTTGCGTGCAGGAATGAATGATTACATTGCCAAGCCGATAGACCCTGACCTGCTGGAGGCTAGCCTACAGCGTCATTTGTCTCGATCCAGCGTCGGTGAGCGGTCGCGAGAAGAGACTGTAGAGGATCAGCCTCGAGCCAATAAACTGTCGACGGATACCCCCCCAGCCGATAAAGCGCCACCAGCCGCGGCTCAACTTGTGGCTGTAGCCGATAGTGGCCAAGGCTTAGCAGATGATAGCCGCGAGCAACAGCCGATATGGGATCAGGAGGGGCTACTCAAGCGGGTCAGGGGTAATCAGACGCTGTTGTTAACCCTAGTGAAACAATTTGTCTCCGATGTGCCGGGGGACATGGAGCTACTTGGCGAAGCGGTGGCCGCTGAAGACTGGCCTCGCATAGCGAGTCTGATTCATACCATTAAAGGCATCGCCGGGAATATGAGTGCTACGCGTCTACAGGCTTTGTCCGTCACTTTTGAGGTGGCGGCTCTGTCGGGTGCGGGCGCTGTGATACAGGGTCAATGGGCCAATTTTTTTGAGCAATATCAACAATTGTATCTATGCTTAGATGAGTATTTACAGGCTCAGGAGCAGGCATCTTCAGATGGTGGCTTGTCGCGACCCCCAACCGTGAAGGGGGAGGCGTTGGTGGTGTTGATGAGGCAACTGCGTACTAAGCTAGAGCAGGGTGCTTATGTGGAGTTGGCAGATATCCATTTTTTCAAGCCCCATTGTCAACAGGGTCAGGAAAAACAGGCCCTGGAAAAGCTCAGCGCACAGCTGAATCAGTTTGATATGTCGAGCGCAGTGGCCTCTGTTAATGAGTTAGAAGTATTGCTTGTCGGGGATGTTAAAACCTAAATACAGGGAGTTGTAAACGCAGTATGGACACAATAATTGGGGTTTTAGCCTTAGATTACCCGGCGGAATACAGCGAACTCCAGGTCTTGGGGAAGGGTGTTTCCTCGATTTTACAACATCATTCGGTATTGGGAGAGCTCGAGGAATTTGTTTTTCTTATTGATCAGTTGCGGTCGAAGCTGGCGCGAGGAGATTTCCTCGACAGTGCCGACCTGATCAGTTTGCGACCTTATTGCCGACAAGAGCCCGAGGGTTCACTATTGGATAGATTGCGCGAGGAGTTGGGCCAATTTGATTTTGAAGCGGCAGTGGTCAGTGTTGAAAAACTGGGCGAGCCTTCAAGATTGCGTCTACAAGCTCGAGTAGACGAACGCAACGGTGGGAAAAATATGGAAACAAAGCCCCTAGTATTGATTGTTGACGATGCGCCATCCAACATCCAGCTTCTTGCGGGCCTACTTAATAGTAGCTACCAAATAAAAGTCGCCACCGGGGGGCTGCGTTGCTTAGAGTTGGCCGAGGCGGAGCCTCGTCCTGACCTGATCTTGCTCGATATTCAAATGCCGGATATGGATGGTTACGAAGTTTGCCAGCGCCTGAAACAGTCTGAAATTACAGAGAATATCCCGGTTATTTTTGTTACCGGAAAAGACCAGGTGGAAGAGGAGGAGCTAGGTCTGAGTATTGGCGCCGTCGACTACATTACCAAGCCCTTTTCTCCGGCCATTGTTGAAGCGCGCATTGCCACCCACATTACACTTAAACAGCAAAATGATGCCCTGCGAAATTTGGCCATGCGTGACCAGTTGACAGGCCTATATAACCGACACTTTCTAATCGATGTCGCCACGAAAAGAATCAGCCATGCTCATCGCCACCAGCAGCCACTGTGTTTAATTATGATCGATATCGATTTCTTTAAAGCGGTGAATGATCAGCACGGTCATAGTATCGGCGATGATGTGCTGCGGGATGTGGCTAAAATTTTTGTTGCACAGAGTAGAAATGAAGACGTCGTTGCGCGTTTTGGTGGTGAGGAATTTGTTTTTTTACTCGATGGTTGCGATCTACAGGCGGGTGTCAATAAAGCCGAGAATGTGCGCCTAAGCCTTGAAAATTCTTGTGTCCAGGGTTTGGCCATCACGGCCAGTTTTGGCCTCGCGCAATTAGCCCATGGTGAAGACTTTATCGGTGTCTTAAATCGTGCCGATGAAGCTGTGTATGCGGCTAAAAGTAAGGGCCGCAATAGAGTTGAAGTGGCTGAGATCACTCCTTCTTAGTCCAGATTCATTACCGAGAATAGCAAAGGTCTTTCTACAGGGGGGGGTAGCGTAATAAGGCATGACCTTTAATGTACTCGGCGTATATTTTTTCATAGGTGATTATGGCCGGAACTTACTTTCCAGCCAGCGCCGAGAATATCCGCTGTCCAAAACGGAAATGACCAATAGGGTTAATGAAGTGCTGGAAATCAACCCGCCGATGACAAGGCCTGCCAGTGGGCGTTGAATTTCCGAGCCGACAGCGTTCGATAATAACAGTGGAAACAGCCCCGGAGCGGTAATTAATGCTGTCATTAATACCGGGCGCAAGCGTGAATGAGCACCGGCTTTAATGGCCCCTTCAAAATTGCCAGAGCTACTTTCTTGCTGGCCAATGCGTTGATTCATCGCGGCCCCCCAGCATCACTACGCCGTTGAGTACCGCGACACCAAATAAAGCAATAAAACCGCTGGCGCCGGGCACCGATAAATATTGTCCCGATAGCCATGGGGCAATAATGCCGCCAATTAAGGCCAGGGGTACGTTGAGCATCATCAAGGCGGCCTGACCCCGTGAGCCAAAGGCGAAATACAGCAGTACAAAGATAGGCGCTAATGTGATGGGTACGACAACCAAGACAAGCGGTAGCCATCTTCTACACCGGCGCTCAGGCCACGGCTGGGATCGCGACCTGTTCGCGCTTGCGTAAATTTACCCGGGCACTGGCAGCATCGACACGGCGTTGGGCCATTTGTACATCGGGCAGAGCCAATTACAGAGGCTGGGGCATGGGACGTGTTGCTAGCCTGGGTGGTTGGCTGTTTAGCTGTGGCAAGGGTGTACCGTCTGCATTTGCCAAAAACCTATTCAGTGTTTGCCGGACGGCAATGAGCCCAGCATTGGCGTGGGCGATGTTCGCTTCGGCTGCGAGCAGGGTGGCGAGGTTTAATTCAACGCGGGCAATGTCCCCGCTGGCAAAACCTTGTGTCGATAACACCGAAAATTTAGCCATTAAAGCCACACGCTCCAGGCCTAAGGCCTTGCGTTCAATACCGCGTTGATAGATGGCGAGTGCGTTGAGCGCGCCAATGCTCAGTTCTTGGCGTGCTAGGTGGTACTGAGGCTCTATGGGTAATCGCTCTACTGTCGAAACAGTGGTGCGGGCTGAGCGCTTAGCAGAGCAGTCGAGGGTTTGGCTGATGCCTACAGTGAAAGTGTTGACCTCAGTGTTTTCCCCCTCAAACTCAGGATTGTAGAGCGCTTGTGCCGCTGCGGTCTCAAATTTTTCGCGGGTATTTAAGGTAGCACGAGCGGCCTTGATGTCGCGGCGTAACTGGAGAGACGGGTCATTTGCAAGCAGACAAGCAGTAAGGCTGAAACCGTAAGACGTGTGCCCATGGTTTTAATTCCTAATTAAATAAAACTAGCTTCGCCAGTGCGCTAAAAAGAGCGCCAGCGAAAGACACTGTAACAGTGCTTAAATTTAAAGAACGCGGGTCAGACAGGGAGGGCGAATGGGCGGTGCCAAAGCCAGGCTGGCGAACTGGGGCTGAAAGCAAGAAAATAAAGCGTGGCCGGGATGGCTGCTGACAGTACTGATAGGGGCCGTAATACTACTGGTGTGGCCGTGGCAGTAGTGCTGGCAACACCATGAGGGTGTTCTGAGTCGACAGAATCCATGGCGCCTTCGCTGCTAATGAACAGCAGGGCGAAGATTAACAAATGTGTGAGCGGGGTTCGCAACATGGCCGAAGTGTCTATTGATTGATACGGGCTTGTCAGGTGCCCAGCTCAATAAGTAGTGCTTTATTGTGAGCGCACATTTTTAATACGGTTTTCTCAAAGCGCAGCAGCTTTCGAGTGATTTTCTTTTTTGCCAAAGAATCAATATAACTGCAAATAGGAATAAAGTCTGAATTGCCAATATTATCAATAAGAATCAGACGGCCCTCGTGGGGGCCGGTTTTTTTATACATAATATTTTTTGGCGACAGGGTCATGGTGATAATCGACTGTCGATAAAGCGCTTGTTTGAAAATACTTATAGCCTGGCTTATGCCAGGGTTTTCTGTGCTCTCTAAGTGCTCACAGGAAAGATAATACTCCAGCGTTTTTGAGACCTCGCCATCGACATCTCTGATCAGGTCAAAGACGGCGCCCGCGCCCATATTGGTTTCTATTTGGCCGTGGAAACGAGGCAGTATGTCCCAGCTAATGCCCCTTTTTTGCAGCCGTTTATAGTAGCTTTGTTCGCGCTTACTCTCCGATAAATCCCCGGCGACGACGACCTTGACGCAGAGTTGATCGTTATCGGGGTGGATATAACACTCGCGGTGCAATCCCTTGCCGACGAAATGAGAGGCGTTCAGTAAAATCATTTTTGCACCGGGGCCACTATGGCTTCAAGGTTGAGTCTGTAGGTTGAATCTGTCGGGCTAGCAGGGTGTTGGACGCTTGCTGATAGCGGCGACGATTATAGACGATAGTGGGGACAAGGACTTACTCCTGATCAATAGTGGTCAAGGCCAGAGTGGCGGTAAACTCTACGCCATCGGCGCTTGGTAGGTTTACCACGGATAAATCACCGCCATGACGCTCGCAAATCAGTCGTGCGATATAGAGCCCCAGGCCAATATGCTGCTCAGTGCTATTGCTGTGCTCTGGATCTCGGCGGCTGTGAAAAAGTTGGAACAGCACCGCCAATTCTGCTTCGTTGATCGTTGGCCCATAATTTTTAATGCGAATCAAACAATGGGTTTTTGTGCAGTTGAGGCCTACGGCTATGCTCGTGCCGGGCGTGGCGAAGTCGCAGGCGTTGTCGAGTAGCTTGTCGAGTAATTGTTCTATATGGATGTCCGAGCCCTCTATCCAAATATCATTTTCGGGTAGGCTCAGCGCGATGTCATGTCGGCAGCGCTCGCGCAGATGCTTGATATAGACGCTGAGCAGGGCGCTTATGCTGAGGACTGATATCTCATCGCTATGCAGCGCATCTTCAAGACTGGCGGCCTCGGCCAGATTGTCGACGATGGCACTAATACGTTGTAAACCGCGCTGTGCACTCTCGACATAAACCCTGTCGCCGCCCTGTGCTTGCAGGTGCTCGAGTGAGGTGGCTGCGGTATTGAGGGGGTTGTTGATTTCATGGCGCAGGGTGCGAGGGATGGTGCTGAGGAATTGCTGATAGCGATTTAAGCGGGCCAGTAGCTGTTCGATGTTACGGCTCAGATCGCCAATTTCGTCAGCCGCTCGGGTGCCTCGGATGTTGGGCCTGTGCTGCATGCGCCCCCATTCATCGCTGGCCCTGTCGGTATCGCGGCCGAGTCGTGTAATGCGCCAGGTGAGGCGAGCGGAGAACAACAATAAGACGATGACGATAGCACTTAAACTCAGTAACGATAGCAGGGCGATATGTTGTAGGGAGTGACGCTGCAGGCTCAAAATTGTACCGGTGCTTTGTTCAATGAGCACCACACCTATAATGCTGGCGCCGTCGCGAATGGGCTGAGCGGCGGCAATAATTTGATGGCGGCCATCGAGCGAGGGGCGCTGCTGCGTACCGCCAAGGCCGGTCATGGCCGCATGTAATAGCGCATCGTCGCGACGGAGGGTTTGCAGGGGGTCAAAGTCTTCCAAGGGCTGGCTGGTGAGACCAATCAGTTGGCCCAAAACAGCATCGCTGAGGCTTTGCCAAAGTGGCTTTGCGCGCTGTTGCTCGGTGTTGAGATAGTCTTCCACTTGAGCACCGAGGCCACCGGTGCTGGCGCGAACATTGAGGGCGCGATCAAGAACCCAGATTTGTGCATCTTGCTGTTGTAAGCCTTGAAGAATGGCCTCTGTGGCGACGGAGCGCATTGACACTCGATTGTAATGGTCGCGATGAATATCGGGGAAGGTCGAGCTAATATGAGCCACGGTGCGCTGGTGGGGGTCGTCGACATCGGCCACGGCCAGCCCCAGTTGGCGCTGCTCACCGAGCATCGCCAACGGCAGGCTAAATTCAATACTGTAGCCATTGGCATCGATATCGACATAGCCCTGCAGGCGGTAGTCGGGGCTGCCCGGTGTCGCGATACGCCAGTCACTATCCACGGCATAAACGGTGACTTTACCGCTGCCCTCAAAGGTCATCAGCAAGCGTCCCTGTTGATTGTTGGTGTCCTTGAAATAGATCCGCACATGGTCGCTGTGGTCGAGTCTTAAATAGGCGGGATGGCGATAAATGGGTGAGGTATCGCGGACCTGTAGCAGGCCGTAAAGACGCTGTTTGTTTTCCCCGAGCAGCAGCGAAAACTGTGGCCCGGGTGCTCCACCATAGTCTTTACTGCGTTGCTCTAGGCCCTGCCAGTCCTCGGCAAAGCCATCGAGGAGGATGCGTCCGGGCAGTGGGTAGAGGGGCAGCGTGGCGAGCTGAGTGCTGGCGGCATGGTCATCAAATTGCTCAGCAAACAGCTCCCTGCGCCCGTGCAGCAGCGCGGCGATACCACTGGCGGTGAGCAGTTGCGCTGCCGCTTGACCCTCGGTTAAAAATTGTTGCATGGCGCGCAGGGATTGAAAGCCGAGCCAGGGAATCAGTAGCAACACGCAACCGGCGAGCAGTAATTTACTGCCCAGCCGGGGGCCGATAATACGCGAGCCAATTTTCATTCTTTGAGCGCCGCCTAGCTTTCTTTAAGCCAGCGGTAGCCGTGGCCATATTCATTGCCAATACAGGCAAAGGCGCTATCGAGGGCGCAGAATTTGCGGCGAATATTGCGCATATGGGTATTGATGGTATTGCGGGTGACATACTGCTGAATGGTGGCCTGCATTAACGCCTCGTAGGCCACTGGGTAGCCCGGCCGGCGCACCAGTGCCGCGATCAGGCGGAACTCGGTAATGGTCAGTTCCAGTAATTGCTGGCGCCAGTGAACCTGCATGGCGTCTGCGTCTATCGATAAATGGCCGGTTGCCTGGGCGGGGCGAGTGGCGGGAATCGGCTCGTCTCGCAGGGCTCTTAAACGCAGCAGGGAGGCGATGCGCTCAACCAAAAACGCCAGACTAACGGGTTTGGGTTGATAGTCCCAGGCACCGAGGCGCAGGCCCGATATTTTATCGATCTCATCGACCCGCTCCGTTAAAAATAATACCGGTAGGCTGGGGTCAATGGCGAGCAATTCCCGGCACAACTGAAACCCGGCGTCGATTTCGTGACCGAGAATAATGTCGAGTACGACCAAGTCGGGCATCGCCGAACTCATTGCCTCGCGAGCACTGCCCCTGTCGGCATAAGCGCTGACCGTATAGCCTTGCTTTTCAAGGGCCATGGCGTAGTTATGTCGCTGGTCGGGGTCATCCTCGACAATGGCGATCTGATAGCTCAAGTGCACTGCTCATCATTCTAGGGGGTGAGCACAGCATACCTGTTCGTTTTCGTGAGATCCGTTTAGCCGGTAATAAATCCATTAGATCTCCATTTTCTCACCATTAATCCTGCAGTCTTTTTAGCTTCAATAGGTGTAAACCGATGAGGAGTGTTGATGTGATGAAAAAATTTGTAGCGCTTAGCGATGATCTACTCGATAGCCAGCCCCAGGTATTGGCTCGACTGGTGCCCTACCACTGCGACTACCCCTGCCAGCATTTATATCGCCAGCCTCTAGAGCCATTGCAGGACTTGGCAGCCAGCGAAAGAACCCTGGATCTACAGCACGAGGATAAACGCCATGAACAACAATGAGCTGGGTGGAATGAGGAGGTTGAGGGGAGCGAGCTTGTCCGTGTTGTTGCTGGTTGGCATTTTGTCCATCGAGGCCTGTCAGCAAACGGTGCCAATAGCCACAGAGCGTGGCGCGCAGATATTGAATGCCGATGCTCCGAGCAAGGTTGAGAGAGTCCCCATAGCTATTAAAACGGCTGTCGAGGAGGGGGCTGTTTTAGCCGTTCGACAGGCGGTAGCAGCGCTGAAGATGGATGAGAAGCGCTTTATTATTCCCGTCGCCCGCAGTGGTGACTTTGCTCCAGCGCAGCTGGATGACTATGTGCTGAGTATCATCGAACAATCGCGCCAGTGGGATTCTGTGGCCGAGCTACAGGTCCACGGACATACCGACAGCGAGGGTTCGGCGTTAAGCAATATGCTGTTATCCCTTCGTCGCGCCAATTTAGTTGCCGAGCGCTTTGAAGAGTTAGGGGTGGAAGCGGGTTTGCTGTTGGTTGAAGCGCACGGTGAAAGCCAGGCCATCGCCGATAACACGACCTTGGATGGACGTATCGCCAACCGCCGTATTGAAGTTGTCTTGAAGGGTCATCCGGGGGTGGCGGTGGGCCTTGGCGTGGGAGACGGTGTCTTGCTTTCTCAGGGTGAGGGACCATGAACGCTGGTTTGGCTTGTAGCGGAATAAGCCATCGTTTACAGCGTCGTGTCAGTACACACCAATGTTTTTTATTGGCGCTGCTGCTATTTTCCGTTTGTATCAGTGCCAGTGCCAGTGCCAGTGCCGAGGTCGGTGGTGATGACGATGAAATAGGCCTGCTGGGTAGTGCTGTGCTGGCTCTACACTTTAGTGATGGCGGGGCCGAAGTTATGGCTCCGCAGCTAAGCAGTCGGGTGGACATCCATATTACTGGGCCGATTGCCCGGGTGAGGCTGGCACAGACCTTTAGTAATCCCTCCGATGCCTGGGCCGAAGCGGTCTATACCTTCCCGCTGCCCCCGGATAGCGCCGTCGACCACCTGCAAATGCGTATTGGCGAGCGCATTATCGAAGGCGAGATACAGGAGCGCGAGACGGCTCAACAGATCTATCAACAGGCCCGGCAGGCGGGTCAACAGGCCGCCCTCGTCGAACGACAGCGGCCGAATATATTCCGTACTCACATTGCCAATGTGGCCCCGGGCGAAGAGCTGACAGTGGTGCTGGAATACCAACAGCAAGTGATGCGCCGGGGTTCGCGCTTTAGTTTGCACTACCCGATGAGTATTACCCCGCGCTATGCCCCGGAGAACCGACTCGCCGGCGCGGATGCAGGAACCGCGTCTCAGCTGGCGACGGCGCTGCTGGATGAGACTCATAATGCCACGGAAATTTGGGTGGATTTACAGGCGGGTTTTGAACTCGACGAGATTGAAAGTCGCTACCACCCGGTGAGTAAACATCGTCTGGATGACAGTCATTGGCAATTGCGCCTTGATCCCCAAACACATCGCGCCAATGCAGATTTTGTTATTGAATGGCAGGGACGTGAATTGGCCGTGCCCCAGGTTCATGTTTTTACCCAGGACTTCTCTGGTCACGAATATGCCCTGCTACAGGTGATGCCGCCACAGATTGAACTTGAACAGTATCGCCAGCCCAGGGACATCGTGTATGTGATCGATACTTCGGGTTCGATGGGCGGTGAATCGCTACGCCAAGCCAAGCGTGCGTTGCTATGGGCCATCGGCAGGCTGGACGACCGGGACCGTTTTAATATTATTGAATTTAACTCCGAGGCCTGGTCCTTGTTCGACACCGAACGCCAGACTAGCGCGACCAATATCGCTAAGGCTCGACGTTTTGTGCAGAACCTTGAGGCCCGTGGCGGCACGGAAATGCGTAAGGCCCTGGACATCGCTCTTTGTGGTGCTTGTGCTAATAACGATAATAGTGGGCGCTTGCGACAGGTTTTGTTTCTCACCGATGGCGCCATTAGCAACGAGGCGGAATTATTGTCGGCAATAAGCCGCCAGCTCGGTAATAGTCGATTGTTTACGGTGGGCATTGGTTCGGCTCCGAACCGCTATTTTATGCGCAAGGCGGCAAAAATGGGGCGGGGGAGTTTCGTCAATATCGGTAAAGTCAGTGAGGTGGAGGGAAAAATAACCGAGTTGTTTGAGCGTATCGATGTGCCGGTGATGAGTGATATCGAATTGCAAATAAATGCTGATCATATTGACATCAGCACTGCGTTTATACCCGATCTCTATGCCAGTGAGCCACTTGTCGTGGCCATCAAAGCCGATAACTTGCCAGAGTCTATTATCTTGGGAGGCCGGCGACAGGGCGATGTGTGGCAACAGCGGGTAGCGCTGGACGTTGCTGCAGAGGGTAGTGGTATTCACATCGCATGGGCGCGAAAAAAATTGGCCTCACTGTTGGATGAAAGGGCCTTGCAGAGTGATGTCGATACCCGACTCGCGCTGCGCAGTGAGGTGCTTGATATTGCCTTGCAGCACCACCTAGTGACGCCATTTACCAGTCTGGTGGCCGTGGACAAAACGCCGCTCAGACCCGTAGTCGAAGAGCTTGAAAAGCATATCATTAAAAATAATGCCGCCAAGGGCCGGCGATTTTCCTTGGCACGCACAGCGACGGGTTTGAGTTATTTTATCGGGCTTGGCAACGGCTTGTTACTGCTGGCGGTATGTTTTTTTTGGCTCTCTAGGCAGCGCTCGCAAAGTTGCTGACTTCACCTATGCTAATAGTTAAAGAAAGTGGGCAAGCGAAGGTGCGGGATCGATACCGTAGCTACGTAAAGCATCTTGCGATGGCCTTGGTTCTCATCGCCATCAGTTTCTGGATCAAGGGCGCTTATATTTTTGTTAAGGCCGAACTTGGCCAATATTTAATAGCTCGAGCTTGGCAGCAGAGCCTAGAAAACACTGAACTCAGTAAGCCGTGGTTTTGGGCGGATACTTGGCCCCTTGTTCGTCTACGCGTTCCCACGCAAGGTGTTTCGCTAACGGTGCTGGCCGGCGATAGTGGTCAAGCTCTGGCTTTTGCTCCGGGGCACACCTCGGGCAGTGCGCAACCGGGAGCAAAGGGAGTGGTGATTATCTCTGGGCATAGAGACACCCACTTTCGGTTTTTGCAGTATTTACAGGTGGGGGATAACATAATTTTACAAAACTGGGAGAGGCAGCACACAGTTTATCGTGTTAGCGGTATGCAGGTGGTGAGTGAAGATGCTTTGATAGAGGCCAATAACAATACGCGAAGCTTGGTTCTGGTTACATGCTGGCCATTTGATAGTTTCGAGCCGAACTCAGCGCAGCGTTTTATTGTCCATGCTCAGGCGATTGATTCGTACTAGTGATCCCGACAAGGCCGTTGAATTGTTATTGGCATTTATTTGCAAAGACTCAGAAAGTAAAAGGTACGACAGTAGTTGAATTTTGTTTGGCAAGTTGCTCGACAGCGTTCGATTTCTGGGTGCAATCAAATACAGCTTTATATTTTAGGGATGGTGAATGATGAGTACAGATGATAAAGGCGTTAATGACAGCGATCGCACAATGGCTGCTCAACTTTCCAATCCGGAGGGTGAGCGCGGTAAGGAATTAGCGTCCGATATGAATAGAGCAAACGCTCTTGTCACCGCGTGTACCATAGATTGTCTTATTCCCGAAGCGGGGCAGAATGTTGTAGAAATTGGCCCCGGCAACGGCATGTTGTCCTTTAGTCTTACTTATACCCTCGAAAGTGACGGCCATTATCAGGCCATCGAACGCTCTGCGGATATGGCACAGCAGGTCCGTGACAACCTAGCAGAATATGCCGAATGTCAAATGACGGTACACAATGAAGACTGTTTTGACGCGCCTATTGACGATGCCTCTGTCGACGGTATTTTTGGTGTCAATGTGATTTATTTTATTGAGGATATGACTGAACTCTTTACCCTGTTTGATCGTTGGCTGAAGCCCGGTGGTCGTGTGGCTCTGGGTATGCGCACCTCAGATACCATGAAAGCTCAAGGTTTCACCCAACACGGTTTTAAATTGCGAGAAAAAGAAGAAATTGAAGCGGCAATGACAGCCGTAGGCTGGCGACTGGCCGGTAGTGAATACTTTGAAGAAGCGGATATTGAGTTAGAGGGAAAAACCTTGAAGGTGGATGCCCTGGTACTATCGGCACAAAAGCCAGAATAGTATTTAGTAACTATTTTCTAAGCTTATCCTTAAAAAATAGAACAGTATAATTTCATACCCACCCTTTAATCACGGCGCAGCGATGCGCCGTTTTTTATTTCCTAAGCTGGGGTTTTGAAAAAACACGCTGGTAGTGATAAGTCGGTGTCCACCTGTTTATTCTGTCTTGCTCTGTAGGTTCTGCTAAAAAATAAAAATTACTTTGGCTCTGGGTAGCGGTTCTATTCGGGCTTGAGCCTGCATTAAATCGCTCGTTTTTGCCGTCTGTACAAAAGTCTCAACGGCCTGATCACTAAGGCGATTTTAAAAGATACCGGGGTGATGTATTGTTGATGACGGTGGCTTCCCTACTTATCAGATCAGCTGGTCGATATCGGCTTGCTGGTGTTTTATTGCGTCGGGGAATGTATTGACGGGGGCAGGGCACGTGTCGAGCGTACACTGTCGGAACATCAATGTTTGCTCAACACCTCACAGAGTCTATAGTGCAGTTTCAGAGCTGTTCTGCTAGGTTGTGATTTAAAGCGGGGATAGTTAAGCAGAGCCGCGTACTAACACTTGAGTAATAAGGGACGAATAATGCGCAAAGTAAAAATAGCCGGCACCGGTATGACCCATTTTGGCAAGCGTATGGATGCCACGCTACGCAGCCTCACCACTGAGGCCCTTAACGAGGCGATGCTCGATGCGGCTATCAGCGCCGACCAGGTCGACACCACCTTTTTCGGCAATGCTGTGGGTGGCCTAATCACGGGGCAGGAGATGATTCCCGGGCAAATTGCCTTACGTGAGTCGGGACTGATGGGCAAGCCGATTATCAATGTTGAAAATGCTTGTGCATCGGCCTCTACGGCTGCTCATTTGGCCTGGTTGTCGGTGGCCTCCGGGCAGAGTGAAGTGGCCCTTGCCATCGGCTCAGAGAAGATGACCCACAAAGATAAAGCAATACCTTTTAAGGCGTTAATTGCCGCCATGGATCTTGAAGAAATTAAGGCTGAGACCGGCTCTGACGACCCACTAACCGCTGGCAGTGAGCCGGGTCGCTCTGGTTTTATGGATGTCTACGCCGGTAAAGCCCGTAAATACATGGAGAGAACCGGTGCGACGATGGAAGATTTCGCCCGTGTTGCCGCCAAGTCCCACAAGTTTGGCTCTCTCAACCCCAAGGCCCAATTTCAGAAAGCGTTAAGCGTTGAAGAAATTCTCGCCACCCGTTTAATTGTCGACCCACTGACCTTGGCGATGTGCTCCCCGATTGGTGACGGCTCGGCAGTACTGGTGTTTACCTCCGAAGACTTTGCCCGCAAACACGGCTGTGATGCCGTTACCGCCGAAACCATAACGCTGGTCTCCGGCCAGCCCGGCGGGCGCAGCTGCAACGACAGAGCCAGTGAGAAAGCCTACGCCATGGCCGGGCTTGGTCCGGAAGATGTCGATGTGGTTGAGCTACACGATGCGGCTTCACCGGCAGAATTGATGTATATCGAAGAGCTGGGTCTCTGCAAGCCCGGTGAAGGTGTGCAGATGATTCGCGATGGCCAGACCGATCTTGGTGGTCGCGTCCCCGTTAATACCAGCGGCGGTTTGGTGGCCAAGGGGCATCCTGTCGGCGCCACTGGCTGTGCGCAGTTGGTTGAATTGACGAATCAGCTACGTGGCCGTTGTGGCAAGCGTCAGGTTGAGGGGGCTAAAGTTGCCCTTGCCCAGAATGGCGGTGGTTGGATAGAAGACGATACTGCCGCGATGACACTGAGTATTCTTACCCGCTAATCAATACGGCGCCGTGTCCTTGGTGATCCGTTTTGATCGTCGAGGGGCTGGCCGCAGCGGTATCTTTCATTCCGTTGCAAGGCTATTCTTTGAATTCTGGGCGCTATAAATATCAGCGTAGACAATATCAGCGTAGACAGCCAATTGAGGGCCCTCGCCATGCACACCCCACGCCTTACCCACATTGCCCTGCACGTTGTCGATATCGATGCATGCATTGATTTTTATCAGCAGTGCTGCGGCATGGCAATTGTGCATTCGCGCACGGCGGGAGAGCAGCGGATTGTCTGGATGGCGGAGCCGGGGCGTGAGAGTGATTTTATTTTCGTACTGATGAATGGCGGACAAAATCTGCAATTACTCGATACCGACTACCGCCACTTCGGTTTTGCACTGGATAGCCGGGCCGCCGTCGATGCCATCGCCGAGCAGGGCCGTGCGCGCGATTGCCTGGTGTGGCCACCGCGCGATGAAGGTTTTCCGGTGGGTTACTATTGCGGTTTACGCGACCCCAACGGCAACTTTGTCGAGTTTAGTTATGGCCAGCCCCTGGGCCCGGGGGCTGAACAATTCGACAGGCTTGAATAGTTTAACTGGCTGTTAGTTTTATAGGGAGGTGTGAGGGATAATTCAAATAGGCTTTTACAGGGGGCGGGAATCGTGGCCCCCATTTGCTTGTTGGTTGGGGTGTCGTTAGCCGCTAGTCTCTATCCTGGCTATAGTCACTACCATCAGGCAATGAGCGAGCTTGGCGCAGTCGGTTCACCTGTGCACGCGCTATCGCCGCTACTAAATAATTACCCCTTGGCGGCTTTATTGATGCTCTTTGGCTACGGGATTATCAAAACCTTTGCCGACAGTAAAGCGGCTGTCCTGTCGGGTTTGCTGGTTGTAGTTCACGGGCTTTTTTTCCTGTGATCTCGCTTGTGATCTAGACTCGCCATCTCTGACTCAAAATATCCATAATCTGTCGGGCGTGTTGATGTTTTTTAGTCTGCTTTTTTCAAGTTTAATCTGGGCCTTTATCGCCAAGTATTTGTTAGCAGTTAAGTGGTTTTCGGGGTTCTCACTAAGCTGTGTTTTGGTCGCGATAGCACTGCTGCCCTTAATGGCCGCCGCTGTCGAATCGGGTCAGGGTTTTGGCTTGTATCAACGCTTAAATTATGCGGCTCAGATTTTGTGGGTGATGGTGTTTGCCGTTGTTTTATTACGTGCTCCGACAGTGTGCTTAGTAGATAATTCCGCTTGAGTGCGGCTTTGGCACTATTGGTCTATGTCGCTTTGTAGTTTGATCGTTGAGGGCTTAGTCAGTGTTCTACGTGTTGTGCTTGATACTGGGTTTGATCGCCGTATTCCCGCTGTTATGGTTTGTTGATAAGCTGAGCATTAAGGCAATGCAGCAGGTATTGGGCCTGAGCCTGATTGTGGCAGCGCTTCTTTATATCGGCTTTGCTGTTATCGGGGGCAGTACGAGCTGGCTTGCGGTGGAAATAATAGGCCTAGCTATTTATGGTGTTTTTTATTATTTGTCCTGTAAATATACAGGCATTTGGCTATCAGTAGGCTGGTTGCTCCACCCTCTTTGGGATGTGGTTTTGCATTTGAACGGTCCAGCAGGTCACGGGGTTCCGGCGTGGTACTCACTGGCCTGTGTCTCGTTTGATATCGCCGTTGCCATCTATATTTTATATCGCTTGAGATTATTGAAAAATATCTAGCGAGGTACTGCTGTATTTTTTGAGTGGGGCGTGGCGCAACTGCGCCACGCCCCCTTTGTCGTTTTAGAAAAACGCCTGAATGCCCGTCTGTGCACGACCCAAAATTAGCGCATGAATATCTGCGGTTCCCTCGTAAGTGTTGACCACTTCGAGATTCATCATATGGCGCATAATGGGGAATTCGTCGGAGATGCCATTGCCGCCGAGCATGTCGCGGGCGACGCGGGCGATATCCAATGACTTCGAGCAGTTATTGCGCTTCATCATCGAAATTAATTCGGGCGCGAGTTGGCCCTTATCTTTCAAGCGTGTCGCGTTCAAAGAGCCCAGTAAGCCGAGGTGGATCTCGGTTTGCATATTCGCCAATTTCATTTGTATTAGCTGATTGGCGGCCAGGGGGCGATCAAACTGCTTGCGATCGAGCACGTACTGGCGCGCCGTTTGCCAGCAGGTTTCAGCGGCGCCCAGTGCGCCCCAGGAGATACCCAGGCGTGCGCTGTTGAGGCAGCCGAAGGGGCCTTTCAAGCCTTTGACATTCGGTAGCAGGTGGTCTTCGGAGACAAAGACCTCATCCATCACAATCTCACCGGTGACCGAAGCGCGCAGGGCGAGTTTGCCCTCGATCTTGGGTGCCGACAGACCCTTCATGCCTTTTTCCAGCACAAAGCCGCGAATAATGCCGTCGTCAGTTTTGGCCCACACCACAAATACATCGGCGATGGGTGAGTTGGTGATCCACATTTTATTGCCGGTCAGGCTGTAACCGCCGTCGACGGATTTAGCGCGGCTTTTCATGCCGCCGGGGTCGGAGCCGTGGTCGGGTTCGGTGAGACCGAAGCAACCGACCCATTCACCGCTGGCCAGCCTGGGCAAGTATTTCTCCCGTTGTGCCTCGGTGCCGTAGGTGTAAATGGGGTGCATGACCAGGCTCGACTGCACGCTCATCATCGAGCGGTAGCCGGAGTCGATGCGCTCAACCTCGCGGGCAATGAGGCCATAGCTCACATAGTTAACGCCGGGGCAGCCATAGCCCTCAATGGTCGAACCGAGCAGGCCCAGCTCACCCATTTCATTAAAAATTTCCCGATCCATACGCTCATCGCGAAAGGCCATTTGTACGCGGGGTAGCAGCTTGTCCTGAGAATATTGTCGGGCGCTGTGCATAATCATGCGCTCGTCTTCACTCAGTTGTTCTTCGATAAGGAAGGGGTCTTCCCAGTTAAAACTAGCCCAGTCGGCGGCCATAGTCAGTCTCCTAAGTGGTCGATAAATCGAGGAAAGGGTGTGGATTTTGGCCGCAGAGTATACGCCTGCCTTTCGGTTGAAACAAAACCTGCCGGTAGCGTACTCCGCAAGTCTCGCCAAGACTGTGGCTTGCTTCTACCGACTTGCCCTGTGAAACTACACGGGCTTGGCTGTAGGGGCTACCTTGCTGAGCCGGTATTAATAGTCTTTGTACAAAGGATTTTATGACGCGACCGATCGAAGCGCTTATTTCACTGGCCAATTTACGTCACAATTTTGCTCAGGCTCGAGACCTTAGCCCGGCTGCGAAAATCATGGCGGTGGTGAAGGCGAATGCCTATGGCCACGGTGCCATTCACGTTGCCGGAGCCTTGACGCCATTAGCGGATGCTTTTGGCGTGGCCAGCCTCGAAGAGGCCGTGGAGTTGCGTGAGGCGGGCATTGCCAGCCCCATTGTGCTGCTCAGTGGGGTTTTTGGTCGTGAGCAAATACACGAGGTGGCACGCTACGACTTGGCCACGGTGATTCACAGTGCCGAGCAATTGCAGCTCTTACTCGATACACCGCTGCGCCGGCCCCTTGACGTGTGGCTCAAGCTCGATTCCGGCATGCACCGCCTCGGCTTCCAGGCCAGTGAGTTTTGCCGGGCCGCTCAGCGTTTACGCGCAGCGAAGCAGGTCGCTAAACTGGTGTTTATCTCTCACCTGGCTTGTGCCGATCAGCCAGCACAAAGCCTCAATGCCACGCAATTGGCAACTTTTCGCCGCAGCCTCGAGCAATTGAATGTGCGCAACGACGAAGCCCTCAGTCTGGCTAACTCCGCCGCCTTGTTAACCCGCCCCGATATGCACTTTGACTGGGTGCGCCCTGGCGTGATGCTCTACGGGGTCAATCCGCTGATTGATCGTGAACCGCTGGCGGCAGCGCCGGCGTTGCGCCCGGTGATGACCCTGCGCTCGCGTATTATCTCGATTCAAACGGTATCCGCGGGTGAGGGTGTTGGCTATGGCGAAACTTGGCGAGCAGCTGAGAACTCGCGCATCGCCGTCGTAGCAGCGGGCTACGGTGATGGCTACCCTCGCCACGCCGTCAATGGCTGCCCGGTGTTGATTAACGGCCAGCTCGCGCCGTTGGCCGGTCGTGTTTCCATGGATCTGTTGAGTGTCGATATTAGTGCTATTCCCGACGCCACGGTTGGTGATGTTGTGACGTTATGGGGCGAGGGCCTGCCCGTCGAAACCATCGCCCGGTACAGCGAAACCATCGCCTACGAATTGCTGACCGGGCTTAACCAGCGGGTTAAGTTTACTTATGTATAAATCGCGGTGCCGGAAGAGCGCGTTCGGCGCAAAGCTTAATTAGGTTTTTTGGTCATTGTTTATCGGTAGTACCAACGGTTTGTTTTTTATCTGAGCGGCATGCTGAGTCCGGCGCTTTTTCACAATTCTGGCCTATGATGAAGTGCCATCATGAAATAATGAGCACTGGCCCAGCGTTTTTTGGCAATAGGCATAACTGTTAGGCCTATTTGTGCTCAGCAAAACACAGGGATAAACTTTCAAGGGACTGAGCCCTCGCATTTAAAGGATGAGGTCACCGCCATGTATCACGCTCAGTGTATTAGCTTTAATTGGTTTACCGGCCGCAAGGTTTGGTTGTTGCGCGAGCTTCAGGGCTCTAGTTTTGGTGACCCCTGGCAGTCTTCGCTGGTGGTGGTTCAAGCGCACTACCTGTGCCGCGATGCTGAACTCCTATTGGTTGAAGGCCTCAAGGAGACCTGTCAATTTCGAAAACTGCGTGACCGATTAAAAGTACTCGGCTTTAAGGTGGCTCATGCTAGTCGTCACGGGCGAATTAAGTGTTACCCAGTGGCTTAAAGGTATAAAGGTATGTGGCCCCAGCATGTATTGCCATAAATATGAGGCTCGCATTTACTGCCCTATGCTAGGAGCCAGGTAGGAGCCAATTCGCTGTGTAGCGAAGGCTTCGCACAGCCGTAATAATATGCGCCCTACCGCTGCTATTTGAGTAGGCTTAGGTGTACCACAGCGCAGTAAAGGCAGCCCTGATTACGACTTAAACGCGTATTCCGCGCGGTAGGTGCACGCAGCCCACGTCACCTTGTTTTGAGCATCGCTCTGCTCAGACCATTGGCGCTTTAAAAGTTCTTTTCAGCGATGACGCCAGCACTTTCGAGATCGGCTATTTGCTGTGGGCTGTAATGTAATTGTTCGCGCAGAACCTCGTGGTTGTATTGCCCTAATGTCCCTGCGCGCAGGTCGGGTGGTTCAGGGAATTCAGAAAATCGCAGCGGCGTTCGGGGCACGCGGATATCACCAAATACCTCATCGCTAATGGTTCTGACACAGCCCCTTTGTTTGACGTGGGGATGATCCATAAACTCGGCAATCGTCAGGATGGGTGCACAGGCTACGCGGTGTGCCTCGAGGATTTCGATGGCTTTTTCGACATTGGCTTGACTGTCGAGCCAACCTTGAATGGCGGCATTGATTTCTTCTCGGTATTTACCGGTATCCCCGGGGTTTTTAAAACGCTCATCAAGAATCCATTCGTCGCGGCCAATGGCCTTACATAAGCCGGCCCATTGGTTGAGGCCGACGAGGAATAAATAGCGCCCTTTACACTTGAAGATGCCGGCAGGTGCTAAGAGGTGGTGGTCGGCGCCGGCTCGCGTAGCGACTATTTGCCCGTCTGTGGAGTCATACAGCTGGACGCTTAATTCGTGAAAGCTGAACAGCACCTCAATCAGTGAAATATCGATATATTGGCCCTGGCCACCGCGCAGGCGATGCATTAATGCGGTAACGATAGCGCCGTAGGCGTGGGCGCCGGTGGCGATATCGCCGAAGGCGAAGTCACCGAAGATGGGGGTGTCATCTTTTTTGCCGAGCAGGTCGATGATGCCGGCATAGGACTGGCCGATCCAGTCGAAGCCCGGTAGGTGGGAGAGGGGGCCGTCCTGGCCAAAGCAGGAGATGGAGCACATTACCAGGCCGGGATTGATGGTTTTTAGGGTCTGCCAGTCCATGTTGTGTTGCTTCATCACGCCCGGAGAAAAATTCTCGATCACGACATCGGCGTCTTTGATGAGCTGATGGCAAATTTTCTGACCTTGTGGGGTCGAAATATCGATCGCCATGGTTTTTTTGCCAATGTTGTGCTGAATAAAATAGCCACTGCGACCTTCGCGTTGCATCGGTAAGGTGCGCGCCAGTTCGCCTTTGAGGGGCTCAATTTTTATCACTTCGGCGCCGTGCTCGGCCATGATTTTGGTGGCGTGGGGGCCGGCGACAACGTGGGTGAAGTCGATAACTTTAAAGCCTTCCAGCATTCGTTTTGGCATCTTTGTCTCCCTTTTTTATGGGTTTTTATTGTGGGTTAAGCTCAGCTTCTTTTGGGTTTGTTTTTATTGTATTGACGGGTTTTATTTTTAACAGCGCCGGTCTTCGACATTAACACTCTCATCCGGGTTGTGCATAGGCTGTTTTAAAATCGTCAGTTGAGGCTTACTGCTGCATGGGACGCTTTTGTAATTTTCTTTGCAGGGTGCGCCGGTGCATACCGAGGGCGCGGGCGGTGGCGGAAATATTACCATCGTTCTCTTGCAGTATGCGTTGTATATGCTCCCATTCCAGTCGGTTGACGGAGGGTGGCTGCTCGGCGAGAGGTGAGTCGGCATTGCCTGCATTGGCATCAAATGCGGATAAAATATCACCCAGTCCGGCGGGCTTGCAGAGGTAATTTTTGGCACCGAGTTTAATGGCTTCAACGGCGGTGGGAATACTCGAATAGCCGGTTAAAATGACAATCGCGATGGTGTTATCAATCGCCTTTAGCTGTTCGATTAAATGCAGGCCTGAGTAGTTCAGCAGTTTTAAATCGAGGATGGCACGACTGGGGCGATGTAATCGGCAGAGTTCCAGGGCGCGCACTTCGTCGTTGGCGACATAACAGGTCGGTCCGCGGCGTTGCAGGCTACGGGCTAGGGTGTCGGCAAAAATTTCGTCGTCATCGACGATTAAATAACGTTCACCATCAGTGTCGGGTGGATTATTCATGGGCTATATGTCATCTCGAGTGGCAACACGACAGCGGTGAGGAGGCCACCGCCATCGGCATTTAACAGGCTCACCCGGCCGCCGTGGCGATTGAGACTACTGTGGGTCAGGAACAGGCCGAGGCCGAGACCGCCAGGTTTGTCACTGGGTATGGGTTTGCCCATTTTTTCGATTTGTTCGAGGCTGAGGCCGGGGCCGTGGTCGCGAATGTCGATGTAGAGACTGGTTTCATCCCAGTGGATACTGATTTCAAGTTGTTGAGGGCTGGCGTCGGCGGCGTTATTGAGCAGGTTGAGCAAGGATTGCTGAATGACTGGGTGAAAGCAGGCGCTAATCGAGGGGTTGTTATTGACAGTCTTGATCTCGGGCTTAACGTCGGGGCGGATCAACATCCAGTTGTCGAGCAGGCCCTCTACATAAGCGCTGACGGGTGTCGGGCTGGAGCCCTCTTCGACAATACTGGCGGCATTGACCAAACTTTGTAGGGTCTTTCGGCAGCGCGCGATTTGCTGGTTGAGAGTGGCGACATCTCGCTGTTGTTGCGGGTCGCTGACTTCTTCAGCCAGGTTGTCGATGATAAGTTTCATGGTGTTCAGCGGTGTTCCCAGCTCGTGGGCGGCGCCGGCGGCGAGGGTGGCGATGGCGAGTAACTGTTCGTCCTGCAGTTGCTCCTCTTTTTGAGTACTTAATTCGCGCTCTTGGGCACGCAGAGCGGCGGCCATTCTTACCACAAAATAGGTAATCAGCCCGGCGCTGAGAGCGAAGTTAATCCACATACCAATAATGTGTAGATTAAAGACGGTGTTGCCATGGTGAGGTGTGAGCTGTAACGGTTGGTAGTAGATAAGAAGAATACTGTAGGCGAGGACGGAGAGGCCGGTAATACCCCAGGTCATTGCCATCGGCAGGCTTATGGCTGCAATGCTGATGGGAACGAGATAATAAGAAATAAAGGGGTTGGTGGCGCCGCCGCTAAAATACAGCAGCACGGTGAGGGAGCTGATATCGACTAAGAGGTGGGCGCCAAACTCCTTCTCAGAAATGGCTTTAGACCAATGGCTGCGCCATTGGGTGAGTACGTTGATGATGGCAAAGGCGATCACTAACCCGCTGATTACCCCGATAGGTAAACCCAGAGGGTAGACCCATGTGAAATAGTAGAGCGCGAGTATTTGCCCGACGAGGGCGATGTAGCGGATATTCGCGAGGCGGCGCAGGTTTTGCCGAGCGGCGGAAATGGAGGCGCTGGACTTGCTCAAGACTGTCTACTCATTGCCATGGGGTATCGGTAGTCACTATTGACCCATGCTAACAAATTGCGCCGCGACAGCGCAGCCCCCAGCGTTGGGTACAGAGGGCCTGTCGTTAGCCGTATTAACAGGCATGGTGGGCTTGCGCTGTCGAGTTTTAACAGCGCGGCGTAATGTTTACAGGGATAGGGCGACACTGACAAAGACGTTGCGGCCACGTCCCGGCAGGCGATCACCCACGGCAATGTCGCTATCACCGTTGCGGTTGTAGCCGCTGAGGTGGTCGCTGTAATCCTTGTCGAGCAGGTTTTCGATACCGGCGTTAATACGCAGCTCGGTGCTCACTTGGTATTGGCCGAAGAGCTTGAGCAAGCCATAGCCCGCCGTTTTTTGTTCGTTATTGTGGGACGCGGTTTTCGACTGACGGGCGTAGAGCACAGATTCTAACTTGGCGCTGAGCGCGTCCTGCTGCCAGGTCAGTGTCAGACTGTTGTTCATGGGGGCTAGACGATAGAGGTTGTCGTGGTTGTCGGTATCGCGGCCGCGCACATAGCTCAGTACACCGTCGAGGCGCCAGTTGGCGTCCAGAACCATGCCGTAGCGACCATCGAGGCCGTACAGCTCGGCATCGATATTATTGAACTGTAGGGGTGCCTGGCCGCTCATCATGGTCGACAACATATTGGCCGTCATATTGCTTGAGGGCGTGCCCTGAATAAAATCGTCAACCTTGCGGTAAAAGACCTGCCCCTCGGCGTAGAAATCGCCGGCATTCCAATCGAGACCGAGGGTCAGCTCATAGTTGGTCTCGCTGTGGAGGTCGAGGTTGCCGATGTAGGTGCGCCCGTCGGCGAGACCGCCGGTGGCTTCCAGTGGCAGCCATAGATAGAGTTCTTGGTAGGAGGGCGCTCGGGTTTTTCGGCCCAGGCCAATATTGATAGCGGTGGTGTCGTTAATGGGCCGGCTGGCTTTAAAGACGATATCGATATTGTCAAAATTTTGATCGCGTGTCGCATTGTTGAAATCGCTGGCGAGTTGCGCGGCCGGCATTTGCATCATTGGCATCATACCGCTGGCGAAAACCTCATCGCTGTTCATCTCAACGCGGTTATAGCGCAGGCCGGCTTCTAGCTCCCAGGCACCACGCAAGCCACGCCATTGGGTAAAGAAGCCGTAGATATCACGCTCGGCATCGGCAAAATTCTTGACCCGAAACATAGCCATATTGGGATTGGTGATCAAGGCGTCGTGAAGGGTTTCGGCGCTGTCTATACCGAGTATCAAGGTGTCATCGTCGAAGGGGATCTCAACGCTGGCGCCCCAGGTGAATTGTTGCCCGATGGCGGCGTTCTGCCGGTAGCCCATGGCATTGGCGTTGTCGCGCAGGGAAAAGTTGTCCATTAAATGGTAGACGTGACGATAGCCCAGACGCGCGCGCAGGGTGAGTCCCTGGTACTGCGTTGATCCGTTGAAATTGGCGATATCGGTGTCGACGGCAATAATGTCCATCGGCAGGGCGGGCGTGCCGGTGTTGCTGGTTTCCAATTTTCCGAGGGCAAGCTCCGCCTCGCTGCCATCCTTTTTCCAGCCGTAACTGAGGTCGTAGCGCTCGCGCTGGTAGCCGCTGTTGCGCAGCGTTTTGCCGCCGCCGGTTTCGGCGTCGCCGCCTTCATCAAAGGCGGCGAGAATGGCGAGCTTATGCCGATCGTTGGCGGCGACGACTTTTGCTGCACTGTTACTCGCGTTGTCGACCGAGCCGTAGCGGCTGGCAATGGCACCGGAAATACTCGCTGTGCTGCTATCGGCAAACTCTCCACGGTCCAGTTTGGCGACGATCAGGCCGCCGATGGCTTCCTGGCTATCGGCAACCGAGGCAATGCCGGGGCTCATCGCCAGTGCTTTCAACAGTAGCGGTGGCGCGTAGGACAGGGGGCTATCCATACCGTTGGGGCCACCGCTGAGCACGGCTTCGTTTTCCATATTGACCGCTACGCGCGCACCGAACAAACCGCGGTACTGGGCAATGCCGGTAATGGGGCCGTTGCTATTAACAGTGGCACCGGGCAGCGCTTTGAGGAGGGCAGCACTATCGACCTCGGCACTGGCGCTGGGCTTTACTCGTAATGTTCCGGTATCAGTGGCCGTCTTGGCGGTGACAATGACCTCTTCCACAGGGTGAGTTGATTGCGCTGTGGTGGCTCCGCTATGATTTGGCGAGGTTTCGTTTTGGGCATAAATAGCGGGTGCCTGTAGGGCGATAGCAATAAGGGGTAGCGATAGCGCTTTGTTCATCTGTAAACCGACGGCAAATGGAGTGCCGGCATTTTACCTATGGTGGTGCGTGACACGGATGCGACACGTTGTCGCACCTGTTTTCTGCAACTTTATGTTAAAGGCTGGTACTTGTATTGCTGGGGCGATACCGATACATTGCGTGCTGAAAAAAACAACGGTATTGGCATGTTAGATAAGACCTTGATCGGCAAGAGTTTTCCACCGCTGTTAGTGGATGTCGATAAGTGGCAGCTAAAGTTTTTTGCGAAGGCAGTGAACGAAGAAAATCCGATTTATTTTGATGAGCAAGCGGCCATCGCCGAGGGCTATCGCTCGATACTGGCGCCACCTACCTACGGCGTTACCCTAGGTTGCGCGGTACCCGATCCCTTTGCCCGTGCCAAGGCGGTGGGCCTCGATGCGACCAAGATTTTGCATACCGCACAGAGCTTTGAATACTTTGAGCCGATTTGTGGTGGTGACCAAATCACCCTGGTGGCGACCATTACCGATGTCTTTGAAAAGCGCGGTGGTGCCTTTAAATTTATGATCGAAGAAACCGTGGCCACCAATCAATTGGGCCAGCTAACCACCCGTTTTCGTCAAACCGTGGTCGAGCGAGCTTAGTTCTTAGTTAGTGGCGGCACGCGAAATAAGGACCCCTAGAAAAAATATGAAAGACATTTTTTTTGATCAAATAGCCCTCGGTGATGCACTGCCGAGTTTGACCAAGCCGCCGATCACCCGCACCACATTGGCCTACTTCTGTGGGGCTTCGAATGACCACAATCCGGTTCATGTCGACAGTGATTTTGCCCGCGCCGCAGGTGCCGACGATGTGTTTGTTCACGGCATGCTGGATATGGCCTATATGGGTCAGTTATTGACCGGCTGGGTGCCCCAGCGCGATATCCTCAGTTTCGGTGTCAAGTTTGGCGCCATCGTGTATGTCGGCGACACCATCACCTGTCGCGGTGAGGTGGTGGATAAGTTCGAGAGCGATGGCGTGTATGTCGTAAAGTTAAAGCTTCGCGCCGTCGATCAACACGGCGGCCTTAAGTTGTCTGGTGAGGCGCAAGTGAGGGTTGGGGCAACCTCGGCAGCGGCGTAGTGTTAAGCAATAAAAAATCGCAGTGACTTAAGCGACAACTCAATCAATAAAAATGACCCCGCTACCATGGCCGGGGCTGTATAGGAGAATGCAGAGATGAGTGACTACCGACCTTCGTGGATGGATGAAAACCTCGATATTTACCGCAATTCCGTCAGTCGTTTCGTGGAAAACGAAATGCAGCCCTGCGATGAAAAATGGCGTGAGCAGGGCCATGTCGATAAAGAGGTTTGGCGCAAGGCCGGTGCCCAGGGTTTTCTCTGCAGTGATATCCCCACTGAGTACGGTGGTGGTGGCGCCGACTTTCGCTATGAAGCCATTTTTTATGAGGAGCAATGGCGTCGCGGTTTAACCGGTATGGGGCAGGGCGTACACAGCATCAGTGCCCACTACATTCTCAACCACGGTACCGAGGCTCAAAAACATCAATACCTACCGAAAATGGCCAGTGGCGAGATGATTGGAGCCATTGCCATGACAGAGCCGGGCACGGGCTCGGACCTACAGGCGATCACCACCAAAGCGGTGAAAGATGGCGAGCACTACGTAATTAACGGTTCTAAGATTTTTATTACCAACGGTTATCTCTGCGAGCTATTGGTGCTGATCGTTAAGACCGATACCAATGCGGGCGGTAAAGGCGTGTCGCTGTTGCTGTTGGAGACGGCGGATTTACCCGGTTACCGGGTCGGTAAAAAGCTTAAAAAAATGGGACAGAAAGCCCAGGACACGGTTGAGCTGTTTTTTGAAGATGTGCGCGTTCATCAAAGTCAGCTACTCGGTGGTGAAGAGGGTAAGGGCTTTTATCAGTTGATGAGCGATCTGCCCTATGAGCGCAGCACCGTGGGTATCCAGGGTGTGGCGTTAATGGAGGGGGCGATTGCTGAAACACTGAAATACGTGAAACAGCGACATGTCTTCGGCAAGCCCTTGATGGATATGCAAAACACCCGCTTTAAATTGGCCGAAGTAGCGTCTTTAACACGGGCGGCACGAATCTTTATCGATAGTTGCGTCGAGAAAATGGTGTCGGGAGAGCTCGACAATGCCACTGCATCGATGTCGAAATGGTGGATTTCAGAGCTACAACAGAAAATAGTCGATGAGTGCCTGCAGTTGCACGGAGGCTACGGCTATATGGATGAATACTTGATTTGTCGCATGTACGCCGATAGCCGTGTTGCGCGAATCTACGCCGGCACCAGTGAAATTATGCTGGAGGTTGTGGCGCGCAGTTTGTGAGTTGTCGCTAATTCTGACACAGTGGGCGGTGATGATTACAGTCAACGGCGCTCGGAAGCCGCCGTTGCAAAATTGAGCGTGGGTTTATGAAAGGAGGACGTAAACCCCCGCCAGAAGCGTGAGAGATGGCCGTTTGGGAGAGTATTTAACCTTTGAGCCAGTGGGCACCCCTCAACCCTGTTGGCTGGTGAAGACTCTTCCTATACTTCGCCCTTTGGGGTTTTGGCCAGTTGCCGAGCGAGGGGAGTCATGAATACTGTTCGCGAGTTAGAGTGTGTCGAGCTCTCTCTTCATCGTCGAACTGTTCAAGTTATACAGCGCTACCTTTCTGGTTGGGCTGGTCGTTGAAACGTAAAATGCCTTTATTAATGGCTCCGGCCTTTGTCTCAGTGGCCTTGGGCCTGCATTTTTTGGCGCTCACGCCCCTTGCTGACAATATCCTGCTCTACCTTTTACTGGCACTATCGTTTGTACTGGGCTACTTCGTGCTATTGGCACGCGCTCGACCGAGCATTGCCATTGTCGAGCCCGGTGGAATCGAACGCTCCCTGGAGGACATTGCCAATATTTGTAAGGTGGTGGTTTGGCAGGCCGATAGCAAGGGTCTGTTGACACAGCTGATTGGCTGGCAGGATATCAACCAGGAAATCGCCACGGCGGATTTGCTCGGCCGGGATATAGCGGTGCTCAAGGATGACTACCCCGAGTTTTACGCTCTGTTATTGCGTGCTCAGGCGGGTGAGGAATTCGTCGCTTATAGCGATTTTGCGATGCAGCCCTACCAGCACAGCTGCTCGAGTCTTGTCGGTGTAGATGGGCAGGTGGATGGTTTTCAGTGTATCTCTCTTGATGTCGGTGAAGATCAGCGGCTCTATAATCGTCTCGCGTTCACCGAACAACTTATTGCCACCTCCGCGAAGGCGGTGGTTATCTTTAACCGCGATCGCGAGTTACTGAGTGTCAATCAGGCCTTTACGCGGATGACGGGTTTTTCTCGCCAAGACTTACTCGCTCAGGCCACTCGCGATGGCAAGCATTCCGGGCTGATAGCCTACCCCGATAGGGCATTTTTTAGGCGTGTTTTTCAGGCTCTCAAACAGCACGGTCAATGGACGGGAGAGGTGGCTCTGCGGCGCCAATCCGGTGAGCAATTTGCCGCCAATGTGTCCTTGAGTACGATTCGGGGGAATGGGGGTAGCTTGACCCATTACGCGGTGTTTTTTTCCGATTTGAGTTATATGAAGCGCAGCCATGAGGAGCTGCGCTATTTGGCGACCCACGATAACTTGACGGACCTACCCAACCGGCGCCTCTTGCTCGATCGGTTGGGGCAGGGTATTCAGCGCGCCAAGCGCAGCCACCGTCAGCTTGCGGTTTTCTTCATCGACCTGGATAACTTCAAGCTGATCAACGATACCCTCGGCCATCATTTTGGTGATGATTTACTGAAGGAAATTGCCCGGCGCTTGCTCACCGTGGTCCGACAAAGCGATACCGTGGCCCGCCTAGCCGGGGACGAGTTTACGGTGATTGCCGAGAACATCAGTGATTTGGGTGAAGTGCGGGCGATAGCAGAGAAAATCCTCAGCTGCTTTGAAAAGCCCTTTGTGTTCAGCGAGCAGCACCTAGAGGCCACGGCAAGCGTTGGTATTGCGGTCTATCCCGATGATGGCGCGGATCTCGACAGCTTGATGAGACAGGCCGATGCGGCCATGTACAAGGCGAAGGCGGCCGGTAGAAATGGCTATTACAGCCTGCATGATGACGAGAGTAGTCGCGTATCGGCGCGTCAGTTTTACCCATCAGAATTGCGTTTGGCCTTGAAACGCCAGCAGATGTCGCTGGCCTATCAACCCCTGTTTGATATTCAGCAGCGCCGGGTGGTGGGCTGTGAATGCCTGTTGCGCTGGAATCACCACGCTCGGGGCTCAATCAAGCCCGGTGATTTTATGCTGGTGTCCGAGGAGGCCGGAATCACCTCGGCGATCGGGGCGTGGACTCTGCACGAGGTGTGTCGTCAATTGCGCAGTTGGCATTTACAGGGTATGGATGTGGCCTATGCCTCCATCAATATTGAAATGTCCCAGATCGCCGACCCGGCCTATCCTGAGCTGATTCTCGATGCCCTACACCAGCATAAGCTTGAAGCCTCAAACTTGATGTTTGAAATTAGTGAGCCCTTGGTGCTCGCCAACCTTACCGAAGTCACCCAGTTTGTTCGCACCCTGCAGCAAATGGGTATTCGCTTTTGTGTCGATGCGTTTGGCTCTTCTGGTAAAAACGCAAACTACCTGAAAAACCTGCCCGTCGAAGCGCTCAAGCTCGACCACAGGCTGCTGATGCGGGTCAATGGTACACGCCAGCATATCGACCTGATTCAGGCGCTCACCGGCATTGGCGATATTCTCGATAAAACGGTGATTGCTGTTGGTGTTGAGCGGGTGCGCCAAGAGGAGGTGTTGGCAGAGATCGGCTGTCATTTTGCCCAGGGCTTTCTCTACGGTAAGCCGATGAGTGCCGAATATTTTGGTAAGGCCTATCAGCAATTGGCGGCCAGCCCGCCTTCGCGCTTAAATCAGTCGCTGGTTCCTGCCGACTGTTAGGCGAAGGGTAAGAGCTGCTATCACATCGCCCATGGCTGGCACGGTGTCGGGGGTGAGCCCTTTGCTAATGTGTATTGTCCAAACAGAATACTCATAGGTCACAAAATAGCGGGTAATTTAGTGACTCTAGCACTAAACTCTGCGCCAAAATAGCGCGCTCAGCGCTTTCATTGCTGCCTTGCAAGCCTAGTAATTCGACGGAAAACAAACGATGACCGATTACACCGCCCCTCTCGATGAGATGAACTTCCTAGTTAATGATGTGCTGGGTATCGCCGATATAGCGACCTTGCCGGGTTATGAAGAGTGCTCCTCAGAACTGGTAGAAGCTATTTATAGCGAGGCCGGGCGCTATTTTTCAGAGCTGATTGCACCGACCAATCAAAGTGCCGATGCTGAGGGCTGTCGCGTTGAAGATGGCGCGGTGATCAGTGCCCAGAGTCTCGATGGTTTATATCAGGGTTTTGTTGCAGCGGGTTGGCCGGCACTCAGCGGAGACCCGCAATATGATGGTCAGGGCATGCCCCATCTGGTCGGTGTTGGCGTTGAGGAAATGTGCCAAAGCGCGAATTTAAGCTTTTCTCTCTTGCCCCTGCTCACCAAGGGTGTGATTACCGCCATCGAGCGCTTTGCCAGTGATGAGCAAAAGGCCACGTATTTACCGCAGTTGATTAGCGGTGAGTGGACCGGCACCATGAATTTGACCGAATCCCAAGCCGGCACTGACTTGGCGGCCGTGCGTGCTAAGGCCGTGCCCGTCGATGATTACTACCTGATCTCGGGGCAGAAAATATTTATCACCTGGGGTGATCACAGCTATACCGACAATATTGTTCATTTGGTGCTGGCGCGTACGCCCGGTGCCCCCGAGGGTGTGAAGGGAATTTCACTGTTTATCGTGCCCAAGTTTATTCTCGATGCCGATGGCAAGCCGGGTCAGCGCAACGATGTCTATCCGGTTAGCGTCGAGCACAAGATGGGCATTCACGCCAGTCCGACCTGTGTGCTCAGCTTCGGAGACAACGGCGGTGCCGAGGGTTATTTGATCGGCAATGAAAACGAAGGCCTGAGCTATATGTTTGCGATGATGAACCATGCCCGCCTGGCCGTTGGCCTGCAGGGTGTCGCCATTGCGGAGCGGGCCTACCAGCAAGCGGTGAGCTACGCCCGCGACCGGGTGCAGGGCAATGCGCCTGGGCAGTCCGAACGAGTGGCCATTATTCATCACGCCGATGTGCGTCGGATGTTAATGATGATGAAGTCCCAGACCGAGGCGGCCCGCGTCCTCAGTTATTCGGCCTTCGCCCACTGGGATTACCTCAGCCACAGCCCCGACGCTGAAACCCGCGCCTACCACCAGCGTCGGGTCGATATTCTCACACCCATGGTGAAGGCCTTGAGCACTGAGGTTGGCAACGAGGTGGCCTATATTGGTGTGCAAGTACACGGAGGCATGGGCTTTATCGAAGAGACCGGTGCCGCGCAATATATGCGCGATGCGCGCATTCTACCTATCTATGAGGGCACCAACGGCATTCAGGCGCTGGATTTGATCGGTCGTAAGTTACTGCGCGACCAAGGTGCCGCGGCCAGTGAACTATTAGCCGATTTGAAACAAGACTTAGAGTGCGCCAAGGCACTGGGTTTAGAGCACTTGGCTGAGCCGGTATTCAACAGTTTCGAGCTCTGCGAACAGGCGATTGCCTTTGTCTTCGAGCAAGCGCGTAGTAGTGATGCCCATTTTGCCGGCGCAGTGGCCTTCGATTTATTGTCGTTGATCAGTAACAGCGTCGCGGCGGCATTGATGGTGAAAAGTGCTATCGCCGCTCAGCAAAATTTGAATGCCAATAGCGATCAGGCCTTGTTTTACAACACCAAGTTGGCAACGGTGCAGTTTTACATTGACCATGTACTGCCGCGAACGGAGGCCTATTTTCGTTCCCTTAAAGTTGGCCACGCTTCGACCATGGCGGTGGCTGTCGAGGCCTTTTAAGCCTCGCTACAGATTAAACTCTTCCGCTATCTGCCGGCACCAGTCGGCGATACGCTGGTCGCTGAGTTCAAACTGACTGTCTTCGTCCAGCGCCAGGCCGAGGAAGTGTTGGCCGTCGGGGCTGAGGGCTTTGGAGGCGCTGAAGCGGTAGCCGGCAATACCGGTTAGGCCAATCGTCCTCGCGCCGAGGCTGTCGATCTTAGTCCAGAGATAACCCAGGGCATCCTGAAACCATTCGGGGTAACCCTCCTGGTCACCGAGGCCGTAAATGGCCACGGTTTTTCCGAGCCAGTCGATTGCCTCGATGCTGTCCCAACTATTTTCCCAGTCCTCTTGCAGTTCGCCGTAATCCCAGGTGGGAATCCCTAGAATAATATGCTGGTAGTCTGCCGCGCGGGTAATCGGCGTTGTGGCGATATTATAGATATCGACCTGCAATGGCGGCTTGAGTGTGGCGGCAATTTTTTCGGCGGCGATTTCCGTATAGCAGGTAGAGGAGCCGTAAAATAAAGCGATGCGCCTACTCGGCTGCTGATGCCCCGCATTGCCTTCGGGCATTAGTGGCCGCCCTGGAAGTCGAGTTGGCGCCACACTTCATAGACGATCACTGCGGCTGCGTTGGAGAGGTTCATACTGCGGCTGTCGGCCTGCATGGGAATACGCAAGATATTCTCTTTGGGTAATGCGGCTATAAACTCGCGACTCAAGCCTCGGGTTTCCGGGCCAAACACGAAGGTGTCGCCGGCCTCGAAGCTGGGCTGGCAGTGGTTGTTTGAGCCCTTGGTGCTAATCGCAAAAATTCGCGGCGGCTTGTTCTCGTGGGGTTTAGGGCGCTCTAGCGCTTGATCTTCCGGCTCTTGATACTCTCGTTGTTGAAAATCTAGCGCTTGATCTTCTAGAAAATGCTGCCAACTTTGATGGGTTTTAACCGCCTGCCACTCACCGTAGTCGAGCCCGGCGCGGCGCAGTTTTTTGTCATCCATGGCAAAACCCAGAGGCTCTATCAGGTGCAGGTGAAAGCCGGTATTGGCGCAGAGGCGGATAATATTGCCGGTGTTAGGGGGGATTTCCGGCTCAAATAGCACGATATTGGGCATGGGTACCTTGTCGAGAAAAAACGCAATTTTCGCTGTATTAACGGGCTCATTACAAGTGCTGTTTTTTGATCGCGGTGCCAAGACGAGATCGTCGCTTGTACCTGATCAGACTGTGTGTAAAATCCCCGGTTGATGTGCGCTATGTCGGCTGACAAGGGGTGCTCTTAAACTTTTATTGACGAGTAATCGATGCACCTGAAATGTATCAAGCTGGCGGGCTTTAAGTCCTTCGTTGACCCCACGACTGTGTCTTTTCCCAGTAAGCTCTGTGCTGTGGTTGGCCCCAATGGCTGTGGTAAGTCGAATATTATCGATGCCGTGCGCTGGGTGATGGGTGAGAGCTCGGCCAAGCATTTGCGCGGCGAGTCGATGACGGATGTTATTTTTAATGGCTCCGGTGGCCGCAAGCCGGTGGGTCAGGCCTCGATAGAGCTGGTCTTCGACAATAGCGACGGCACCCTCAGTGGTGAATACGCCGGCTATAGTGAGGTGTCTGTACGGCGCATGGTCTCCCGTGAAGGCCAGTCAAATTACTACCTGAACGGCAGTAAGTGCCGGCGACGCGATGTTACCGATGTGTTTCTCGGCACCGGCCTGGGACCGCGCAGCTATTCGATTATCGAACAGGGCATGATTTCCAATCTGATCGAGTCGAAACCCGCAGAACTGCGCGTCTTTATCGAGGAAGCTGCCGGTATATCGAAGTACAAGGAGCGTCGCAAGGACACCGAGAGCCGCATTCGTCGCACCCGGGAAAATCTCGAGCGTCTCAGCGATATTCGCGATGAACTCGGGCGTCAATTATCTCGCCTCGAGCGTCAAGCCGAAGCGGCAGGTAAATACACCCTCCTGAAGCAGGAAGAGCGCCTGTTGCGAGCTCAGCTACAAGCCCTGCGCTGGAGTGATCTCGACCAGCAGGCGCAAATTAAGCGCGAAATCATTACCGAGCAAAGCCTGCAAATTGAAGCCTACCTCGTCGATAGGGCTCACCAAGGTGCGGAGTTGGAGAGGTTTCGCCTCGAGCACGGTGAAAGCAATGATAAATTCAACGAAATTCAGAGCCGCTACTATGCCGCGGGCGCCGAAGTTGCGCGTATCGAACAGTCGATCAAACATGCAGAAGATAGAGCTCGTGAATTGCGCGAGGACCTGGAGCAGACCCGGCGCAATTTTGCCGAGTCCGAGCAGCATCTTCATGCCGATCAAAATAAGGCTACCGGCTGGCAGGCGGAGTTGGCCGAGATAAGCCAGCAGTTGAGCGCCATGCGTGAGGCCGAAGTACTCTCTGGCGAGGCTCTGAAACAGTCTGAACAGGGCATGCAGGGCTGGCAGGGCCAGTGGGATGAATTTAACAAAACGGCCTCGACCGTTCAGCGTGAGGTCGAAGTACAGCAGTCGCGTATTCAGCACCTCGACACCTCTGTCGATAAGCTGGGGCAGCGCATCCAGCGTTTTAACAGCGAGCGCGCCAATCTCGATCAAAGCGCGGATGGCGAAGATATCGAGCTGCTGGCGCTCAATATTGATGAGTGCACAGAGGAGCTGGCGGCCCATGATTGTCAGATCGACGAGGTGCGCGATCAAATAGAGCAGAGTCGCAATGAGGGAGTGGTACTAGCCAATGCCCTGAGCAGCGCTCGCGAGCAGGTGCAAACCTTGAGTGGCAGAGCATCCTCCCTGGAAGCCCTACAACAGGCCTCGCTGGGTGACGATGATAGTCAGCGCAACTGGTTGCAGAGTAATCAGCTGGCGTCGGCTGCGCGCTTGGCAGACGAACTACACGTCGACAGCGGTTGGGAAACGGCCGTCGAGACGGTGCTTGGTGATTTTCTACAGGCGGTGTGCGTCGATGATATCGATACTTACGCGCAGTCCATTGCCGCTATTAATGCCGGTAGCGTGCTACTCCTTGATGACACCGCGATGACCGCCGTCGATGGCAGTGCTGCTAGCGATCAATTACTGGCGAAAGTCATGGGTGCCGACCAGCGTGCAGCGGCGGTGTTGGCCGGTGTCTTGACGGCTGAAGATCTCGATGGGGCCTTGGCACTACGGGCTAGTCTCGCGCCCCACCAGTCGGTGATCAGTCGGGACGGCCTCTGGTTTGGTCCCAACTGGGTGCGGATCGCTCGCGAGGTTGATGCCTCGGCCGGGGTGCTACTGCGCAAGCGCGATCTCGATGCAACCCATGATCAATTAGCGGCCCTGCGCGACGAAGTAGAGACTTTACTCGAGCAACAGGAGAGCAAGCAGCAAATTTTAAAGGCCAGCGAAGCTCAGCGTGCGGCACTGGATGCCGGCCGCAATGCACTACAGCAGCAAACTGCAGAGCTGCAATCGAAATTGAATGTCAGTAGGGAGCGCATTGGCCAGATTGCCCAGCAGAAAACCCGTATTGCAGATGAGCTTGAAGAGGCGCGGATGCAGCTGGAACAGGATCAGGAGCACCTGCGCGACTGTCGCCAGATACTGGAAGAGGGCATTGAGTCGATGACCGGGGATAACCTGCGCCGCGAACAATTGTCGACACAGCGCGACCAGCTGCGTAAAACCTTGGATGACGACCGGCAGCGGGCGCGTCACGACCGCGACAAGGTTCACGAGCTGGCGCTGCGTGAACAGTCGGTCAGCACCCAATTAACCTCGATCAAGGAGGGTATCGCCCGCTTGGAAGTACAGGTGGCGCGTCTGCAAGAACGTCAGCAAACTCTGCTCAACAGTGCCGAGGGTGAGCAAGATCCGGGCGATGACCTCAAACGTGATCTCGAGGCCCGCTTAGAGCAGCGCCTGCTGGTTGAAAAAGAGCTGAGTACGGTGCGCGCCAAAGTACAGGAAGCTGAGCACAGCATGCGCGAATGTGAAGCCGAGCGCAGTCGTCTCGAGGCGGCGTTGGAGAAACAGCGCGGTGCCCTTGAGCAACAGCGACTCGCCACCCAAGAACTGGAAACGCGAGCACAAACCATTGCCGAGCAGGTGGTAGAGACCGACCATGTGCTCGACGAGGTGATTGCCGGCTTGCCAGAGGACGCCGGAGAGGTGGCGTGGCAGCACCGTTTACAGCAGGTGGAGAGCCGTGTGCAACGCCTCGGTGCGATTAATCTCGCGGCCGTTGAAGAGTTTAAAATTGAGTCGGAACGAAAAACCTATCTCGATGCCCAAGACGGCGAGCTGAATGAAGCCTTGGAAACCCTAGAGAGTGCTATTCGAAAAATTGATCGCGAGACCCGCACCCGTTTTCGGGAAACTTTTGATGCGATCAACACGTCGTTACAGGCGCTATTCCCGAAGTTGTTCGGAGGTGGCCATGCCTATTTGGCCCTGACTGGCGATGATTTGCTCGATACGGGAGTGACCATTATGGCGCAACCGCCAGGCAAGAAAAACGCCACTATTCACCTATTGTCCGGGGGTGAAAAAGCGCTGACGGCGATTGCCCTGGTGTTTTCTATTTTCAAACTCAATCCAGCACCCTTTTGTATGCTCGATGAGGTTGATGCTCCCCTCGATGATGCCAATGTCGGGCGCTATGCCGGGATGGTTAAAGAAATGTCTGAAACGGTGCAATTTATCTACATTACACACAATAAAATTGCGATGGAGATGGCGCACCAGCTGATGGGGGTGACAATGAATGAACCGGGGGTTTCTCGACTGGTGTCGGTCGATGTTGACAAAGCCGTAGAACTGGCACAATAATAACTAAAACAAGTACCTAGATATGCTTTGTAAAGTGAATTACATGAAATCCCATCAGCCTTTTGCCGCCGGCATCAGCAAACTTACAAAGGTGAACATCCCATGGAGCTAGGTAGCCGAGAAATTTTACTTGCGCTTGGCGGACTGCTGATTGTGGCCATCCTGCTCGATGGTCTGCGTCGCGTGCGCAGCGCCGGGCGTGGCAAGTTGCGCGTTAAGCGTCGCCGCCAGCCCATTTTTGACGATGATGATTTCGATGAATACGGCAGTGAGCTGCCCAGTGGCAAGGCGCGTGTGGTCAGTGTTCGAGGTCAGGGTTGTGCGGCGGAGTTGAGTCAGACCATTAAGTCAAACCGTGAGTCTGATGCCAGTCGACTGACCTCGCCCTTTCGCCAGATGGATGCAGAGTCGGTTGCGTCAGAAGCCCTCAATGTCGACGCCAGCGGCGCGGTTATTGAGCCGGTTCTAGAGAGGGCTGAGAGTGAGAGCGGATGCAGTAGTGAGCTTGCCCCCGAGCTAGAAGCTCCCGCCGAGGTGGCAAACCAGACACAAACGCCCCTGTTTAAGAACGATGCAAGCGCTGACGATGCAGTGCTGGGTCTCACTGATGACCTGCAGGGTCAAAAACCAAGCGACAAACTCATTGCCGTACCAAGCATTGCCGCACAGCAAAAAAATAGGGACAAGGTGGGTAAAGACAGCGCCTGTAAGTCGCGTGGGAATAAGGGGAGGCCGGGTCGGTCATCGCCTCAAGCGGCTGCGAAGAGCGGTGAAGATGTCGTCATCCTTCATTTAATGGCGGAACCGGGTCGGGAATTTGACGGTGAGGCCTTACTCAAGGCGGTGGTCGAGAATGGCTTGCGCTACGGTTCCTTGAAAATCTTTCATCGCCATGTGCGGGAGGATGGCTCCGGGGACGTGCTTTTCAGCATGGCGAATGCGGTTAACCCTGGGACCTTTGAGCTGCTCACCATGGGTGAGTTCTCCACACCGGGAGTGACCTTTATGATGGTACTCGATGATAGTGAAGATCCGCTGGTTACTTTTGATCTGATGCTGGGCTGTATTCACGGTGTCAATTCGGCGCTTGGTGGGCTGTTGCAAGATCAGCAGCGCAGTGCCTTGAGCCGCCAAACGGCAGAACACTACCGACAGCAAATTATGGACTTTAATCGTCGACGTTTAACCGCAAGCGTTTAGTCCCTGGTTGGGGCTGACGAGAAGAGGACATTGCCTGCAAGATGAGTGAACAGTCGAATTTGGCCCTTGACGAGGCCAGCCAAGAAGCTGCCACATTGCGTGAGCAGCTCAACCACTACAACTATAGTTACCACAGTCTCGATGCCCCGCAGGTCAGCGATGGGCAGTACGACCTGCTGCTGCGCCGTTTAGAAACCCTTGAAAGCCAGTTTCCTACGCTGTGTAGCGCCGATTCCCCAACTCGGCGCGTCGGCTCGGCGCCACTGACGGTGTTTGAAGCGGTGGAACACGCAGTACCGATGCTCTCTCTGGCCAATGCCTTTGACGACGACGAGCTGCGGGATTTCGAGCGCCGCCTGCATGCCCGGCTGGATGATGACAGCGCGATTGCCTTTGTCTGTGAACCGAAACTCGATGGCGTAGCGGTGAGCCTGTTGTATCACGATGGCATTTTAGTACAGGGTGCGACCCGGGGCGATGGTTTTCAGGGTGAAAACATTACGGCCAATGTGCGCACGATTGCCTCAATCCCCCTCAAGTTACTGGGTGAGGATTTCCCCCCTGTACTTGAAGTGAGGGGCGAGATTTATCTACCTCGGGCCGGTTTTGAGCGGATTAATGCCGAGGCACTGGCCAAGGGCGAGAAGCCCTTTGTCAATCCGCGCAATGCGGCGGCTGGCAGTTTACGACAGTTGGATTCGCACATTACCGCGACGCGGCCGCTGGAAATGTGCGCCTACAGCCTGGGGTTGGCGGAGGGCGGCAACTTACCCGACAGCCACCTGGCGACAATGGGCTGCTTGAAAAGCTGGGGCTTTTTAACCAATAGTTTAATGGCAGGGGTGACCGGTATTGAGGCCTGTGTCGCTTACTACCAGCGTCTCGCTGAACTTCGCGGGGGCCTGGCTTACGATATCGACGGCATCGTCTACAAGGTCGATCGTTTCGCGTTGCAGGAGACTCTGGGTTTTGTCGCTCGCGCGCCACGCTGGGCCATTGCTCGCAAGTTTCCTGCCGAAGAGGCGAGTACGCGTTTACTGGATGTCGAGTTTCAAATTGGCCGCACCGGGGCCATAACTCCCGTGGCTCGTCTCGAGCCGGTGTTTGTCGGTGGCGTGACTGTTAGCAATGCCACCCTGCACAATGAGGATGAGGTAGAGCGTCTTGGCTTACGGTTGGGTGACTCGGTGGTTGTGCGGCGTGCCGGTGATGTGATTCCGCAAATTGCCCGGGTACTACCGAGGTTTGAGGCTTCAGCGGGTGAGATTAGTGAGGATAACTCACAGGCCATCGTGTTCCCCACGAGCTGCCCGGTTTGTGGATCGGCGCTACAGCGTAGCGAGGAACAGGCGGTGCTGCGCTGTACCGGCGGTCTTGTCTGCGGGGCGCAGCGCAAAGAGGCGATCAAACACTTCGCCTCGCGCAAGGCGCTCGATATCGAAGGCTTGGGTGATAAGATTATTGACCAACTAGTCGATGCCGAATTGATTGCAACGGTTGCCGACTTGTTTAGTTTGCGTGTCGAGCAACTGGCTGAGCTGGAGCGCATGGCAGATAAGTCGGCGAGTAAATTGGTGGCTTCAATTGCTACGGCCCGCGCAACGACCTTGCCGCGTTTGCTGTTTGCCTTGGGGATTCGCGAGGTCGGGGAGACGACGGCGAAAGTCCTCGCCTGCCACTTTGGTTCACTGGAAAAACTGCAGGAGGCCGAAGCTGAGGCCTTGCTGGCGGTACCCGATGTTGGGCCGGTGGTGGCGGCGTTTGTTGGGCAGTTTTTCAGCAACTCTCATCATCAAGCCATTATCGCCAGCCTCCGCGAGGCCGGTGTCGAATGGCCAGATATCGAGCCCGTCGATACACAGGCACTACCTCTGGCGGGGCAAGTTTGGGTGTTGACCGGAACCTTGGCGTCGCTGAGTCGCAGCCAGGGCAAGGCTCAGCTCGAAGCGTTGGGTGCTAAAGTCAGCGGCAGTGTCTCGGCCAAAACCACTTGCCTAGTGGCGGGTGAAAGTGCCGGTTCGAAGTTGACCAAGGCGCGTTCGCTCGAGGTCAAGGTGATGGATGAGGCCGAATTTGTGGCGCTGTTGCAAGGTGCCGGTTAGCGATTTGATTGTATAGTGGCTGGCTTTTATCTTGCCGATAATAAGGTGTTACCGAGACCAGTTTTTGTCGCTGCAATTTTTAGTTAAGTACAGTGGTAGTCCGGCACTGTGCTAGTTCAGTGTCGTGGGCTCGAATATAATACCGGCGCGCATTGCGGTTTTTAGATTATCTGGGGTTGATCATGCAAGAAGAGTCCGTGGTTTACGGATGTATTAAAGATACAGTCTATCGTGCCGATGGCGTGGATCGCATTGCGATAAACCATGCGGCGATGGCCTCATTGCCCAGTGCCGATAGCTGGCCGCTGCTGAGCCGTGAAATGTTTACCTCGTCGAGCCAGCTCGCCGGTGATATTACTCAGCACACGGAAATCGTGCACTTTGGCGCACCCTATCAGGGCATAGAATACGAGTGGCCAATGTGGATTGAGCAATTTGAAACACTGCTGCGAAAAATGTACTGGGTTAGTGCCTATGTGCATCTTGAGACCGAATTATCCGGGGTGCACTCTTTTACTTGGGAGAGTATCAATGCGGATTTTCACAGCCCCGGTAGTGATGATATTCACCTGCGCTGTGAGTGGGTGAAAGAAGCCATTTGATACAGCGAAGGCCCGGTATTTTATGTTTCTGGTTTTACACTTTGAAATCGCGATGGCTGCCTAGTGCTCGTGCGTGATGCCCCGGGATTCAGCCGTTTCCAATATTATCTGGGCGGCCTCGGTAGCAGTGCCGTGGCGATGGGCCTGCAGGTGGTTATTTTCCCCTGGCTGGTGGTCGGCGTACTCCATGAGCCAGCCGACCGCGTAGGGTTGGCGCAAATGGCGGTGATGTTGCCTAACCTGCTATTGATTTTATGGGGCGGGGCACTCTCCGATAACCGCCACCTCGGCAGCTATCTATTTCGGCTTTATCTACTGTATTTATTGCCCTTTGGCATGATGTTCGTCGCCGTGATTAATGGCTTTCTCAGTTATCAATTGTTAATCATCTTTGGCGCCAGTTACGGTGTCATCACGGCTTTTATTCAGCCGGCTCGCGAAAGCCTGCTGTCGCAGGTTGGCGGCGATGATTTACAAGGTTCCGTGGTGCGTACCACCCTGGTGCAATTTGCGGCACAAAGCCTCGGTTATTTATCGGCAGGCCTATTTGACCGTATTGGCTTGAGTATCTTGCTGGGCTTCCAAATGTTGATGTTTGTGGCGGCGGGTTTACTACTTCGCGCCAGTGATCCGCAGAAAGTGGGCTTGAAAAAGTCGCACGAGCAGCAGAGTCCGGGCATTGTTGCCGGCTTGCAGACTGTGTGGCAGCACGCCCGCCTGCGAGCCTTGATGCTCTTGGTCGGCGCGACGGGTTTCCTGGGCTTTGGCGTGTATTTAGTGGCGATGCCGCTGATGACGCGAGAGATCTATGGCCAGAGTGCGGTCTTTTATGCTGGCTTACAGCTCAGTTTTACGGCGGGCGTACTGCTGGCTAACGTTCTTTATTTGCGCATGCGTGGAGGCTTTCGCCAGCCCGGTCGCGTACTGGTCATCAGCCTGTTTTGCCGAGGTTTGATTATGTTATTAATTGCCACGCATTTGTCGGTGAGCCTGTTGTTCCCGGTGGTACTGGTGTGGGGTATGTTTTCCGGGATCTCCATTAGCCTAGGCCGAATGATGACCCATACCGAGGCCCCGGAGGTCTATCGCTCGCGTGTGGTGTCAATTTACCAGTTGGCATTTTTTGGTACGGCGCCGATTGGCGCCTGGATGACCGGGCAATTAATCAGTACTTGGGGTGTGCTCGAAACCTTTGCCGGCCTCGGCACTCTGACTCTGTTGGTTGCCTCCCTGGGTATCTTTAGCCAGCTCTGGCGATCACCGAGCGAAAAGCCAATAGAGCCGCAGTAACCGCAACATTGAGGGATTCAACACCGTTAGCCATAGGGATATTCAGTTGCTCGGTAGCTAGGCTATTCACCTCTTTAGAAACGCCGTTGGTCTCATTGCCGAGAACATAAATTGTTCGTGCTTGAGCCTGGTGGGCCCCTAGGTCAGTTCCCTGTGCGGCGTTTAAGGTGCAAATGCTGGTACCCTGCGCGGCGAATTCACCAAGGGCTGTGGGCAGGCTATCACAGCGATAAATGGGACAGCGGAAGAGGGTGCCGGCACTGGCTTTAATGACTAGCGGCGACAGTGGCGCGCAGCCTTTACTAGGCAGTAATAAACCGTCGATGGGGCTGGCGCAAATGGAGCGAATGACCATACCGAGGTTTTGTGGATTGGTGATGCGATCGAGGGCGATTAAACACAGTTGTTTAGGCCGCTGTTTGATTAAGCTTTGATAATCCCCGTAGTGAGGACACTGTAGGTCAAGGGCAACCCCTTGATCTTGACGCTGACTGCGTGATATTCGGGATAGCTCCTGGCGGCTGTGGTGTTGTATTTCAATGTCTCGCGCCTCGGCTAACGCGATGATTTTTTTGATATTGGCGTCGCTGCGATTGCTACTGGCTAAGTGTAGACGATAGGCGGGGATGGCGGTTTCCTGTAAGGCTTCTAATACTGTTTTACGTCCGAAGACGGTGAGTAACTGTTTGAAAAATTGTTGACGTTCGGCATAACTCATACAGTGATTTCACGGCGGGAAAGAGAGCTGGGATTATAGCCTTTATCTGGCAGGGTAAATGAATTTGTAGATGCCAGAATCGGTGGTATTCAGCGCAACTGTTTCAGCTTGGCAAGTTGAGGCTTTGTTGGCGTAAGAGAGGATACATTACCTGTGCTCGTATGCTTATTGGCTGGCAGTAAGAAGGATAGAAGGTCGACTTTATTGAGTGGCTTGGAATAGAAGTAACCCTGAATGATGTCGCAACCAAAAATTTGTAATATTGTCAGCTGCTCTTGGTCTTCGACACCCTCGGCAATGGTTGATAGTTTGAGGTCCTTGCCGATGCTGATGATGCTCTGTACCAGACGCTTTGCTTTAACGTCAGAGGCTATTTTGTCAATAAAGCTTTTGTCGATTTTAAGTTCATGGATGGGCAGGCTGGCCAGTAGACTCAGGGATGAAAAGCCGGTGCCAAAATCGTCGAGGGACACTTTTACGCCAATATCATGGAAGCGTTGCAGCACGTGAATGGCTAGTTGTAAATCTTCAATAAACATACTCTCTGTGACTTCGAGCGTGAACGATAAATCATCATTGTCATAGCGCTCTATCTCTCCCCGGAAAAACTCAAAAAAGCCATTGGTGAGTAATTGTTGCACGGAGACATTGATCGACAGGCGCAGGGGCCCCACTTTATGGCAGAGCTCTTCGATCTCCTTAATGGCGGTAAAGGTAATAAATTGCCCGAGTTCATTCATAAAACCCATGCTCTCGGCAATCGGTATAAAGTCACTGGGTGGCACCGGGCCGAGTTCGTGACTATGCCAGCGCACCAGGGCTTCGACGCCCACCGTTTGCTCTGAACCCGTGGTGACTTGGGGTTGATAGACTAGGCTCAACTCATTGTGTTCGATGGCATGGCGCAATTCCCTTTCAATTGTGGTGTTATAGGCACTGCGCTCTTCGAGGTCGAGCGAGAAAAGAAAGGCTTCATTGCGGTGTTTTTTAGCCTCATACATGGCGATATCCGCCTTGCTGAGGAGAGATTCAATGTCACTGCCATTGTCAGGTGCCCGGACGATGCCAATACTGGAGGTGACCGAGAATTCAGTATTTTCGGCGGTAATGGGTTGCATCAAGTCGTTTATAAAATTGTTGGCCAGTTGCAGTAAATAGCGGCTGTCGGTCTCGGGTGTGAAAATAATAAATTCGTCACCACCATGGCGAATGTTTAAATCTTTAAATTGCGCCTCGATACGTTTGGCCACCTCGATCAATATTTTGTCTCCAGTCGAGTGGCCGTAGTGGTCATTAATGATTTTAAAATTATCGAGATCAATAAAAAACAGTGCGAAGCTACCGCCACAGGATTGCGACCAACTGTCGAAATGTTTGGCCAAGTAGTAGCGGTTGGGTAAGCCAGTGAGCTGATCGTGATTGGCCTGGAAAACTAAGTGTTGCTGTGTCTTTTTTTGCTGTTTGTTAAAATATTGGAACATTAAAAACAGTGACAGGTGGAAAGTGACCAGTACCAATATTTGCCACATTAATGTGGGTACAAAAACCTTTAAAAGGCTCTTTCTTTCTATGGATGTCAGGGTGTAGTACTGGTAGTAGGGCTCGTAGCGAATAGAAAATAGGGCATCCATCTCAGGCTCGAACAGGGCGTTGATAGAGATGACGTCGCCACTATCATGAAGTGCCTGGGCGCTGACCCCTGCTTGAGCTTGCATTTGCCCAATAAAGTAATCCACCAGGCCGTCAGGAATAGGTTTGTAGTATTCGCCAGGGTCACTGAACTGGGGCCTTGAGCTGTAGATGAAGTAGTAGTCATCCCGAAAGATTTGCAGGATGGTATTGCGCGTGAGGCTGCTGTTGTTCCAAGCATGGTGGTTTATATGGTGGCCGATGGCGCTGGTGAGTACGGCAATAACCTTGCCTTGGTGACGCAGCGCATAATGGACGCCAAAGACCTGGGTTTTCAGCAATGGAACATAGCGGGTGCTGCCGATGACGGGCTTTTCTTGAGCCAATGTCCTTTGTAAATTGTACCGGCCGAGAGGGTCGTTAAGCATCGTATTTAGGTTGCTGATAGCGCTTATTTCATCGTCTGCAACAAGCAGCTCGCCATTGGCATCTCTAACCATAAAAGCGGTGATTTCATCGTTGCTTCTGACTTCAATAGAAATGAGCTCTTTTAGCTTATCGGGCTTATCTAAAAGTTCTAATCTTAGAATTTTTTCGCCAAGCCTATCGAAGGTGCTTTTTTGGTGGCCGAGTAAAGAACGCATTGAATTATAGCTAACGTCATTGAGATAACGCAGCTCGGAATAGGCATCTTGCTTAATCTGACGCCACTGATTTACCGACAGCGCAATAAGAACCCCTATTGAGCTGATCAGTAAGAATAAATAGATATGCCATAAATGACTAAGTACTTTCATCCTTGAGTACTCTTTACCGAGGGTAAGGCTGTAATAATAATAGAAGGCCTCATGGGTATGTCAACATATACAGGTCATTCCTTGAATCTTACCCATTTACCACTGTGCTCGCCTATTTCTTTTCAACCGTCTCCGTCGCCAGACCTGCCTTGGTCCAGGCTTCAAAACCGCCGTTAATATGACAGACTGGCATTAAGCCCATTTCTTGTAAGGCGAGTGTGGCGAGAGCAGAGCGATGACTCTTGGCACAGTAGAGCACAAACCTTTTACCCGTCGAAAAAATATCGCGGTGGTATTCGCTCTCGGGATCGACCCAGAACTCCAACATACCGCGCGGTGCATGCAGGGCGCCGGGTATTTTTCCGCCACGGGGCAGCTCGCGTATATCGCGGATATCGACAAACACCGTGCTGTCATCGTTGAGGAGTGCGTTAGCCTGCTCAATACTGAGGGTTTCGATCTTTAGTAGGGCATTGTCGACCAGCTGTTTGGCGCTGATTTTCATGGCTTTACTCTCATTTATCGTTGTAGAAAAGTTACTTTGCCTTTGGTGACACCAGAAAGATAGCCTGATTTAGCAGTGTTTTATCTTGGTAGATAGATTTAAATAAACGTATAAAATAACAAAATGTTATAACTTAAGGCTTCATGCCAGCAGGGATAGTCACTATGAAATATCGTACATTAGGTCGCACCGACCTTAAGGTAAGCGCAATTTGTCTGGGAACCATGACTTGGGGTGAGCAAAACAGCCTCGATGAGGCCATCGAGCAAATGGATTTTGCCCTGGCCCACGGCGTTAACTTTTTTGATACAGCGGAGATGTACCCGGTGCCGCCACGGCCCGAAACCCAGGGCCGCACCGAAGAATATGTTGGCGAGTGGTTTGCCCGCCGCGGCAAGCGCAAAGAGGTGATACTGGCGACCAAGGTCTCTGGCCGCTCTGAAGCCAGCGGCGACTGGAAGCATCTGCGCGGTGGCCCGCGTTTAAACCGCCAGCATATTCACCAGGCGGTACGCGATTCCCTGAAGCGCTTACAGACTGACTATATCGACCTCTATCAGGTGCACTGGCCCGAGCGCACCACCAATTTTTTTGGACAATTGGGCTATCGGCATAAAGCGCAGCATGACTTAGCATCGATTGAAGAAACCTTGAGTGCATTATCCGAGTTGGTTAAAGAGGGGCTCGTGCGCCACATTGGCCTGTCGAATGAAACCCCCTGGGGTGTGATGGAGTATTTACGCCACGCCAGAGAGGATGAGCTTGAGCGCATCGTCAGTATTCAAAACCCCTACAACCTGCTGAATCGTAGTTTTGAGGTCGGCCTTGCCGAAATGGCGATTCGCGAGGACGTCGGCCTACTGGCCTATTCACCCCTGGCAATGGCGATGTTGTCGGGAAAATACATGTCTGGCCAGAAGCCAGCGGGTGCGCGCTTGACGCTGTTTGATCGCTTCCAGCGCTATTCTAGCCCGCAGGCCGTGGCGGCCTCGCAGGCCTATGTTTTGCTGGCCCAAGAGCACGACCTAGATCCTTCGACCATGGCCCTGGCCTACGTCAACGGACGAGAATTTGTCACCAGCAATATCATTGGTGCCACTAACCTTCAGCAATTACAGACGAATATCGCGAGTATTGACTGTGACTTATCACAGGACGTGCTGCAGGGTATAGAGGCCTTACAGCAGCGCTACTGCAACCCCGCGCCGTAATAATGAAGCAACTGTGGATTTAAGCCGGCGAGGCGAAAGGCTTGCGCTGTGGAACACGGCGGCGTTTTTTGATGAGCCCTGTCGCCAACTGCCTAGTTTGGTGACAGCTGGCCTACTGATCTTTAATCATCATCGTTAAACGTGAAATACACACCGTTTTCCCGGCCTCAGTGCGAATCATAATGTCCCAAACGTGGGTGGAGCGCCCCAGGTGCAGGGGCTTGGCCGTACCGTAGACAAAACCCTCGGTGACCGAGCGAATATGGTTGGCATTGATTTCTAGGCCCACGCAATATTGCTTTGTCATGTCGAGACACAGTGAGGAGGCATGGCTGCCGACGGTTTCGGCCAGCAGGCAGGAGGCACCACCGTGGAGGATACCGTAGGGCTGGCGAGTGCGCTCGTCGACCGGCATACGCGCGGTTATAAAGTCAGCGCCGAAGTCGGTGTACTCGATACCGGAGTTTGTCGCCGCTCCATCGGGAAAATCATTGTTGAGTACATCGAGTGATAGGGGCTTGTGCCAGATGGGCGCGTTCGAGTTCGACATTTTGTCCTTCCTTGACCGTAGTCAGTGGTTTATGAGGCCTTCGGGTAGAGGGCTTGCAGATGCTGTCGTCCACCCTTGTTAGCGGCGCTGGTATTTGCCGGGCCGCTTTTTCTCACCTGCTCTAGCTGCAGAAAAATGCTATCGCTACTGACCGGCTGCTGTACCTCGCTATTGCTGTAGAGCCGTGCATCCAGGGCCTTAAATTCTGCCGATAGCTCCTCGTTGGCGGCCAATTCGGCGACTTGCTCGAGACTGTGCAGTGAGTCTCGCTGCCAGTGCACTCTCGCCCAATCGATAATGGCCTGGCGCAGTGCTGGATAATTGTCGACGGCAGAGGCCATACGGATCTGCCGAAACAGTTCCTTATCGGGTATAGGTAAGGTACTTTGTTTTGAGGTTTGAGCAGCGGCGGGGCGATTGCGCCACCATAAAAGCGCAAAAATAGCGGCGACAATAAGTAGTACAAGATTACTGGCGGCCAATAGCCAGAGATAGCCTGCTGTTACCGGGTTAGCGATAATCTGCGGCGCCTCGGATGACGGTGCTTCTGGCGGATTGGCATCTAGCGCCGCCGCGATTTCAACATCCGGGGCTGCCGTACCACTGGCGGGCAGCACATTCAGGGTTCGCCCCTTGAGTACCGTCTGGCGCTGGCGCTGTGTTGTCGTATCCCACCAGTCCACTGTAATATCGGGCAGAGTAATGCTGCCGACCTGTGTCGGTACGATGGCAATCGACTCCACCCGCTGGCCAGTCACTCCGGTCTCACTCAAGCTATTTTCCATTTGTGCCCGATCGGGATAGAGTTTATAGCGTTGACTACGGGGTATTTGAAGGGGGGGCAACTGGCTCCCCATCAAGCCCTGCCCGGTAATGGTGATGGTGCGTGTCAGGGGCTCGCCGAGGGTGATATCGGCGGAGGTATGACTCCAGCGCTCCGCTATATCGATATTCGCGCCGGGCAGCCAGTGCCGCAGGGCTGCGTTGCTGGGCATGGCGTTGACCTGCAATACTTGGCTTTTGGTATTGAAAAAAACCTGCTTGCCACTTTGCTGGAACAGCGAACCGCCACGGCGCGAGCGCCGGTCTGCGATAACCCCGCGGTATTGAATGGCCGGTATTTCCAGTGTCGAACTGCTATCGGCAAAAATGGCGTAGCGGGTTTCGACCACCGTGTATTGCTTGCCATCGACCTCTTTTTGATACTGACTCTCGGCGACCTTCAGTACTTGTGCCGCCGCTACAGCGAGTTCGCCGACGAGGAAATTACTCATCGGCACCGAGGTGTAGAGGCGCAGGGTGAGCAGGGCCTGTTCTTGTACATAGACCGTATTTTTATCGAGTAGGGTTTCGGTAAAAACTGCGGCCCCCGCTTGCTGGGTGCTGGCTTTGGCCTTGTCGACTTTTATTTCGAGTGCGTTGCTGACCTCACCCTTAAAGGTAAAAGAGGGAACTAACAGGGCGCCCAGGCGTTTCGGTGAAAGATTTAAAATCCAGCGCGTGGTGGCGATACTTTGCCCGTTATAATTGGAGTATTGACTGCGCCGATTGCGGCTTAAAATCGTAAAGTCTTTTTCTAGGGCGCTGAAATCGGGCTCGCCAAACATCGTCTGCTGGCTAAAAATAACATTTAACTCGAAGCTTTCGCCGAGGTAGATGGCATGGCGATCAACCTCGCTAAGCAGGCTTGCTGCGTAGCCATTGAGTGCCATTACCAGTAAAGACAGGCCCAGCAAGTATCTGCCGAGCTGATATTGGGGTTGGAGCTGGGTATTTGACTTTCTACTTACCAACGTTCTGTCTCCTGCTGGGGCGGACTTTGCTGCGAACGGCCTCGGTGTTGTGTTTGTTGTTGGTGTTGCCAGGCTTCGTATTCGAATTTTCTGCGCATTAATCCACTGGGGTCGTCGGGTACGCGGCGCAACCATTGTTCGAGGGCCTGGCGCTGCTCGTCGGGCATGGTATCGGCGGCAGAGGGTTGTTTGCCCGCTGCACCCTGAGGCTCGGCCGCGTCGGCCTCGTCCTGATCGGTATTTTCTGCATCTGCTTCTTCGGCCTCGGCCTCACTGCCGTCTTCAGGCTGATTTTCTTCATTATTTTCATTAGCCTCTGACTCGGGTGTTGGCTCTTGGCCACTCTCATCGGCGTTAGCCTCGGGCTGACTATCCCTATGCTCCGCTTTGTTGTCGCCAGTCTGAGCCTCTTGATCTGCATCGGATGGGCTCTGTTCATTCTCGGACGGGTCATTATCGCCGTCGTCTTTTTGCCCCTCTTGCTGGTCCTTATCGTCCTGAGATGAGTCTTGTTGCTCCTGTTGCTTCAGCGCTTCTTCAATCAATGCTTTATTAAAGGTGGCGTCCTGATGCTGGCCTTCCAGCTCGAGGGCGGCTTGATAATGTTTCAGAGCCTCTTCAAGTTGACCGGCTTTAGCCTGAGCATTGGCCAGATTGTAGAGGCTGTCAGCGCTGGGTTTGCTGGTTTTAAAGTGTTCTTCTGCAGCGCCAAAGTTGCCGTTTTGATAGGCCGCAGAGCCCTTCCAGCTGGGGTTTTTAAACAGTGCTTCGGCGGCCTCGGCGTCCCCGTCGGCAAGTGCCTTTTGGCCCTGTTGGTCGCTGCGCAGCCAGAGGTCTTGCCATTCAAGGGCGTAAGCTTTATCCGGGGCAAAAACCAGTGGGGCAAGAACCAATAGGGCCAAGACATTGCGGCGAAAGGCCAAGAGCAGAAAGGGCAAGAGGGGCAAGGTCAGCCAAAACCCGCTGTCGCGCCAGGTATCAAAGGTGCGTTGTAATTGCTGGCTTTGCTCGCTATCGGCGCTGTCGAACAATAGATTGAGGGCTGCTATATCACTATCGTCGAGCGCCAGTTTTCGGTAAATGCCGCCGTTGCTGTGCGCCAAGCTGCGCAAGGGGCCGCTGTGTAATTGCGCCAGTACAATGTTGCCTGCTTTATCTTTGATAAAACCAGCGTTGCTGTTGGCCGCGACGGAGGGAATGGGTGCGCCACCTTTTGTACCCAGCGCCAATACCGAGACTTTAATGCCGCCGTGGTTTTCCAATTGCGTATTCATTAGCGCTAAATCGGCACTCGGTAAACCATCGGAGACCAGTAAAATGTGCCCGTTTTGCAAGCCGCTGCTGCCGATAAGCGCAATGCCTTGGTCCAGCGCTTGCCGAGGTTGATTGCCTTGCCGGGGCATAATTGCCGGGCTGAGGGCCGGTAGCAGCGAGATAATTGTTGCCGTGTCGTCGGTGAGGGGTGTCACGACGTGGGCGTCACCGGCATAGGCGACGAGGGCGGTGGTTCCCTCTTGCCGAGCGTGTAAGAGGTCGATCAATTTGAGGCGAGCGCGGGTCAGGCGGTTGGGCTTCAGATCCTCCGCTAGCATGGAGGGCGACAGGTCGAGCAAGATCACCAGCGGCGTTTGTTGCTTGTGGATGGGCAGGGGGATTTTATGCCAGCTCGGCCCGGCGAGGGCGAGACAGGCACAGAGCCAGGGCACGAGCAGCCACCAGTGCAGACGCTGGCGCTGCGCACCGCCACCTTGCTCAACCAGATAGGGCAGTAGCTCTGGGGCGATAACACCCTGCCAGTTACTGTTGCTGGCGCTGCGTCGAGCCAGTAGTAGAGCCAGGGCAATACCGGGTAACAGGGCGACAAACCACCAGGGGCGCAGCCAGTGAAATTCGGCAATGGCCGTGGCTAGCTCGGCGGAGAAAAGGCTCATGGCTTACTACCCCTGGCCAGTAGTAACAGGCCGCTGCCTAGCAAGGCGGCCCCTAAGGGCCAGTAAAACAATGCGCGGGTGGGGCGGAAGGTCTCGGCGTCTTGGCTAACCGGCTCGAGTTGGTCGAGGATGGCGTAGATTTGCGCCAATTGTTGAGGGTTGCGAGCGCGAAAGTATTGGCCGCCGGTTTGCGCGGCAATGGCGCGCAGCGTGCCTTCGTCGAGATCGGCGGAGGGATTGACCCGACGCACGCCGAATAAACTGCGGCGCAAAATTTCATCGGCACCGACGCCAATGGTGTAAATTTTCACTCCGTAGGCGGCTGCTAGCTCGGCCGCTTTTAAGGGTTCGACTTCACCGGCGGTATTGGCACCGTCGGTGAGTAAAATAATGACCCGGCTATTTTCCTGTTTGTCCTTTAGGCGCTTCACCCCGAGCCCGATGGCGTCGCCAATGGCCGTGCCCTTACCGGCAAAGCCGATGAGGGCCTCTTGCAACAGTGTATTTAGAGTCAGTCGGTCAAAGGTTAAGGGGGTTTGTAGATAGGCATGGTCGCCAAACAGAATGAGCCCGAGCCTATCGCCGCTGCGCCGTTCGACAAAATCCCCGACCACCGCTTTAACCACGCTTAAACGGTCAATCAGTGAGCCTTTCACCTCCATATCCTCGACCTCCATACTGCCGGAGATATCGACGGCCAAGAGCAGGTCGCGGCCGCTGGTGGGTAGGGCAATGGGTTCACCGATCCACTGGGGACGGCTGGCGGCCAGTAAGCAAGCGAGCCAAATGAGCGTCAGCAGGGCCAGGCTGGGCCAGTTATTACGACTCACGGCGGGGCCACTTGGGCTGTCGGCGGCAAGCTGGGCGTACACCGGTGCCAGCAATGCCGCTTGTGTGTCGTCTGCGGGTCTGCGCCACCAGCGATACAGCCAGGGTAGGGGGGCCAGTGCCAGCATCCAAGGCCAGAGTAAGCTCAACATCGGTGAGCCCCCGCGCTTTTAGCGCTGGGCTTAAAGTCTTTTGATTTCAACCAGCTTTTTACCACGTCCTGCAAGCAACTCATTTGCGCCCTGCTCAGCGCCGCGCTTTTATCACTGTAGAGGCGGGCACTGATTTCTTCCAAGGCGATGCTGGCGGATAGTTTGCCAGCACTGTGCTGATCGAGGGCCGCTAACAGCGCGGGGCTGGGTATGGCATCGAGGGGGGTTAAGTCGAGAGGCCGCTCACTCGGGTTTGGTGTCTTGTCATCGGCCATCGATAGCTGCACCGTTTTACCCGCTCGCCGCAGCAGGGCAAGGGTACTTGCAATAAATTCACGGTCGGCGCTGTCACTGTGTTCGAGCTGTTGTTGATAGTTGGCCCAGAGCTGCGCGAGTAGGTCTTGGCTTTCGCCGCGAAAGTATTGGCGTCGATAGCGTGCCCGACCACTGCGATACAGCCAGGTGATCAGGGCCAGACTAACCAGGGCGAGGATCCACCAGCCGGGGGCCGGTGGCCACCAGTGCACGGCTTGGGGCAGGTGAATATCTCTGAGTTGTTCGAGTATCGGGTTATTCACGAGCGTCTCCGGCGGGCCTGTTTGGCAAAGGCCAGACGCAGGGTGTCGAGTACGGGCTCCTCGGTCGAGCAACTGAGCAGTGGCAATTTAAGGCGCAGGGCGGTCTGCTGTAAGTGTTGTTCTTGGTCTCGATAGTGCTGTTCAAAGCGACTGCGCAGGCTGGCTTTGGCAGCATTCAATAAAAACCGCTGTGAACCCTTGGAAACCTGATATTGCCCGGGCGGGGGCAGTTGGCATTCAAGCGGGTCATGGACCTGAAAGAGGCTGAGTTCACAATGGCGACTCAGTTCAAACAGGTGGCGCTCGCACGTTGCGTCGAGGTCGTGAAAGTCACTAATGATCATCAGGCTGGTGCCGGGGCGGGCGACACGGCGCGTGTCTTCGAGAATTTCACTGAGTTTGTAGCGCTCTCTACTAGTGGGCAATGTGCCGGTCTCGGCTTGCGGTTGCGGCAGTAGGGCCATGCTGGTGTCGTGCAGGGCTCGAATCAATTGCAGCACGCTGTGCTGGCTGCGGCGAGCGCGAATATCACGTTGTTGCTTGGGGCCAAACACCAGTGCCCCAATGCGCTCGCCGGCATTGAGGCCGGCCCAGGCCAGTAGGCTGGCGATCTCGCAGGCGGCGACCGACTTCAAGCGACGCGAACCGAAAAACATCGTTTGGCGCAGGTCGCAAACCACCATTAGTGGGCGCTCGCGCTCCTCGCGGAAAATCTTGGTGTGGGGGCTGGTGGTACGGGCGGTAACACGCCAGTCGATGGAGCGTATGTCGTCGCCGGGCTGATAGGGCCGTACCTCGTCAAAGTCCATACCGCGACCGCGAAAGCGCGAGCTGCGGGTGCCGGCTAAGGCGCTTTTCACGGCGTGGTGAGGAAACAGCACCAACTCCCGAGCGGCAAAACGCAGCTTGGCGAGATCGGCAACGGAGGCGACAACACTGCTGGGAGGGCTGGGTAATGGTGCGGGGCTAGGCAAGGGCGCGGCACTCAATATCGGTGGTAGCTAGTATCGGCACAGGAGCGTTCAATGAACTCGCGGCTCAGGCGGAGGCGACGTTGGTGAGCAGCGTGTCGATTACGCGGTCGGTGGTAATGCCGTTGGCCTCGGCCTCAAAACTGAGAATTAAACGGTGGCGCAGAATGTCGTGGGCCACGGCGCGGATATCATCGGGCGTGACAAAGTCGCGGCCGTCGAGCCAGGCATTGGCACGGCTACAGCGGTCCAGAGCAATGGTCGCCCGTGGACTGGCGCCGTAGTCGAGCCAGTTGTCGAGCTGCTCGCCATAGCTCAGCGGCTGGCGGGTGGCTTGAATTAACTGAATCAAATACTCCTCAACATTGTCGGCCATATGTACGCCGAGCACTTCTTTGCGGGCGGCAAACAGGGTGGCCTGATCGACCTGTGGCGGCGCGGTCGGCGTACTGCCGATGGCCTCGTCTCTGACCAGTGCGAGTATCTGTCGCTCGGCAGCGGCGTTGGGGTAGCCGACGGTAACATGCAGTAAAAATCGGTCGAGCTGAGCTTCGGGCAGGGGATAGGTACCCTCCTGCTCAATCGGATTTTGGGTCGCCATCACCAGAAACAGCTCGGGCAGGGGGTAGATTTCATTGCCGATACTCACCTGGCGCTCGGCCATGGCTTCGAGCAGTGCCGACTGCACCTTGGCGGGTGCGCGGTTGATTTCGTCGGCCAGCACAAGGTTGTGAAAGATGGGCCCGGACTGAAATTCAAAGCTGGCGGTTTCGGGGCGGTAAATATCACTGCCCGTGACATCGGCAGGCAATAGGTCAGGGGTGAACTGTATACGGTGAAAGTCGGCGTGAACGCCCTTTGCCAGGGTGTTAATGGCCTTGGTTTTGGCGAGCCCGGGTGCACCCTCTACCAATAAGTGGCCATCGGCCAGTAGCGCCATCACTAGCCGATGGGCGAGGTGTTGTTGGCCGATAATGGTTTGATTGAGGTAGGAAAGTAAAGACTGGATCTGCGCGGATACACTCATGGGCAACTTGTAGGGGCTCTGTTAAAAGATCGAATGACAACTGTTGTTATGCTGGCGATTGTAATGTGTCGCAGCCTTGGGGCAAAGTTTTTCTGGCCAGCATCGTTGGGACAGGATGCGCGGCGATAGGTTCAGTGGCCACTGTTGATGACTTGCCTGCGACCTTGGCTTATCCTTGCCGCCCGTTTCATCTCGACCACGGTATTGTCGCTACCGGTTAATGGCTGTGTGAATCAATCGACAAATATTCTTGAGGGCAAAATGTATGAGGCAATCATGTATCAGCTAGCGCGCAGGGCTTTGTTTCTTTTACCCACGGAGACCTCTCATCACCTCTCCTTACAGGCTATTGCCTTAGCATCGCAGCTGGGTGCGTTGAAGTTACTACCGAAGGTTGCGGCCCACCCCGTTGCGGCGATGGGTTTAACGTTTCCCAACCCTGTCGGCTTGGCAGCGGGCCTCGATAAGAACGGCGATTACTTTGAGGCCCTGTCGGAGCTGGGTTTTGGTTTTGTGGAAATTGGCACCATCACCCCGCGACCTCAGGCGGGCAACCCGCAGCCGCGTTTATTCCGTCTGCCCGAGTATCAGGCGATTATTAATCGCATGGGTTTTAACAACTTGGGTGTTGACCATCTGGTGGCTCAGGTTCGCGAACGCCAGTTTAAAGGCGTACTGGGGATTAATATCGGCAAAAATTTTGATACCCCGGTCGAAAAGGCCAGTCATGATTATCGCCTCTGCATGGAAAAGGTCTACGCCCATGCCGACTATATTGCCGTCAATATTTCCTCGCCCAATACGCCGGGCCTACGGGATTTACAGCACGCGGAGCAGCTCAGTGAGCTATTGGCCGTACTGAAGCAAACCCAGGCTCGCCTCGCCGATGAGCAGGGCCGTTATGTGCCGGTGGCCCTGAAAATCGCCCCAGATTTGGACGATACGCAAATTGCCGATATGGCGCGGCAACTGGTGAAACACGGTATCGATGGTGTTATTGCCACCAATACCACCCTGTCTCGAGAGCCGGTAAAGCGTTCACCACTGGCCGGTGAACAGGGCGGCTTAAGCGGTTGGCCGGTGCGCGAGCGGGCCACGGAGGTGGTTGCCAAGTTGGCGGCGGAGCTCGATGGCGCACTGCCGATTATCGGCGTTGGTGGCATCGTCAAGGGTGGCGATGCCAGCGAAAAAATCAAAGCCGGGGCCAGCTTAGTACAGGTCTACACTGGCTTTATCTACCGTGGCCCGAGCTTGATACGTGACGCGGTGGCGGCGATGGGCTAGGCAAGCTGATGGCGCGCTGAGTTTTGGGGTGCCGTCGCTTTGACTTTTACTGCCTTGGTCGCGTTGAGATGGGTGTCTGTTTCTGCTTATCGCCGGTAGTTCCACACCTTTCGCAGCTAGTGCAACAACGGCTAGTTGAGCCCTTTACCTGACTAAATTGTGGCTTGCTATTGGCTTTTGAAGCGATGATGGCTGCTCGGCCAGTGTTTATTTACTTTTTACTGAAAATATACCGTGTTATTATTCGACCTTGAGCGCGCTATTATCTTGCTGCTTAAAAAGGTAATGCTACCCATGGACGATAACTCAAGGGACCATGGAGCGGCGAGCCGGCTTGGGTACTTGACACGTATAGACACCAAGTACGAAATACTCGCTTGGTAGATTTATTTTTTGTTTTAAATTAATGGCTTGCTGGTTTTTGTTGAGAATTTTCTTAAATGTTAAGTTCGCTCAAACAGTCGCCTACAACCTGCCAATATTAACTTTATAAGGATTACCTCGCAGTGCAAGAACAAATTACCCTAGTTATTGATTACATAAACGGCGTTAAAACACGCTGCACCTATGCTGCTGCGGCTGAAGCGATTGGTATTACGCCGCAAGCGTTTAAAAAATTTCTAGGTGAGGCACGCCCAGAGGTATCGTGGTTTGTTAGCCCGACATCAGGTGAGCCGATGCGTTACAGCGATAGCGAGAAACACCCTGAGTTGTATCGCACCTCGCGTATTATTACCTCGTCGAAGGTACTAAAGCGCAATCTTGACTTGTAACAAGGGCTTTCCTCGGCAGGGCTAAATAGCTTGCCGCTGCCAACATATCGACAGTGAAGTGACTTGTCGACAGCAGGATGCCTGTCGGCTTGGGGGAAACGCTTCACGCTAGCGCAAGCTAGTGCCTTTCGTGTTTCCCGTATTGAATACTTGCGCTGAATACCTAGGCGGATACTCGTGTGGAAAGCGGCTGCTGAGTTGTGACTCTGCTTACTGGCTCGGTCGTATACAGCAGAGTAGGGCTCACGGGTTATTGCCCGCCATTCTATTGGCAAGCAAGCTAGCTTGCTTGCACTTCTGGAAAATAGACTGCTTCATCACCACTCTGCGCCGATCGTGCCGGGCCTTACCGCCTTCTAGTTGGCCTTGTACAGTGCCGACTACGCGGCCAAAAAAGCCCTCGAATGGTCTATTGAGAATCAAGCCACTCTCGGCCTCGGAGCCACGGCGAACAAACCTCTGTGGCAGGTGGAATATTACTTTTCTACAGGCGATAACAACGGGCTCTGTTTCGCACCCCAAGGCGGTTTCTAGCTGAGACGCTAGTTGTCTCGATCGTGCATTGTCTTGTTCTTCGGCTACGCTGAAATAGCGTAAGTGAATTCTCTGAGGTATCCCACTGTTGCTCTCGAAGGCAGAAATCTGTTTACGGCTTTTTGCCCTTAAAAGGGGTGAAAGGAAGGGCAGTCTAAGGGCTTCACCCTTGTTGTTTAAGGATGGAGGCCCATGAGCAGGCAGCATTGCCCGTGGTGAATATGCCTGATTTAGCTCGTGGTGCCGGGTGGTTAGTGGCGACGGCTCTGCTTAGGGCCGAGCGATGTGTAGTCTATAAATCCCTAGCTTTGGGCCTTTCTATATTTCTGCTGGTCGTTGTCCAATCTATAGCGGTGAATGCCGGAGGAGGCTACTTCCCCATGGGCTATGGCCCTGTTGCATGGCAAACCGCAGGCGCGGTTACGGCTGTTGCTGAGGACGCGTTTGCAGGGGCCTCTAACCCCGCCAAACTCACTGCCGCCGGCAACGAGCTCGACTTAAGTCTCACCTTGCTGAACCCAAATCGTAACATCAAACGGACTGGCGCCACGGGGCCAGCGGCGGTGTATAACTTTTCATCAACCAGTGACAACACGCTCTTCGCGGTGCCAGAGTTCGCCTATGCTCGCCAGGTCAATGAGCGGCTGTCGATAGGTATCACGGCCTACGCCAATGGCGGCATGAATATTGAGTATCGTGACACGACAGGGTTGGGGGCGACAAACCTCAACCCGGCTGCCTGTGGCGCGGCGGCGGGAAATTTCATGGGCGGCTGTGGCGAGCTGGGTTTTGATATGGCGCAATTTATTGTCGCGCCGACGCTGGCGTGGCAATTCGCTCCCGGCCAGAGTGTGGGTATTTCACCCCTGCTGGCTGTGCAAATGTTCAAGGTGTACGGCTTGCAGACTTTTGCGCCGAGCTCACGTTACCCCAGCCACGTTTCGAACAATGGTTGGGACTACGCCTTTGGTGCTGGCGTGCGCATCGGCTGGTTCGGCGAATTCGATCACGGCGTGAGCCTTGGGGCAGCCTACTCTAGCAAGATATATATGCAGGACTTTGATAAATACAAAGGCCTGCTGGTCGACGGCAGCTTTGATATACCGGCTAATTACAGTGTTGGTATTGCGCTTAATCTCAGCCCTCACTGGAAGCTGGCCTTTGACGTGCAAGGCATCGAATTTAACGATGTTAGAGCGCTGAGCAATGGCATCCTGCCTTCATTGATAGACCCGGTGGCCAACCCCCTTGGTAGCAAGACCGGCAGCGGGTTTGGCTGGCAGCGCAATCAGACCAACTACAAGCTTGGGATGATCTATAACGCCAGTGCAAGGTTGACCTTGCGGGGGGGCTATACCTACGGCAAGCGCGCCAATGACAATAACCTTGATGCAGCAAGTTTTGGGGTGCTGGCAATTAACCCAATACGCGCGGCGAGTGTTGGCTTTAGCTGGAAAACAAGGGCAGGTAGTCGTCTCCATATGTCCTACGCGCGTATGGATGGCGCAAACTATGCGGGCCCCTCCGCGATATTTGCGGGCGCGAGGGAGTCGGCTCGTCCCTATGTCAACGCCATCAATATCGCCTGGAGTCGGCAACTGTGAGGCGAAAAAAAGCGCGGCCCCCCCGAGAGGAGAGCCGCGCTTAGTCTACGCTGAGGCCTTGTTTAACGGCTCAAAGCGAAACCTTCGTAGCCTTTGGCGATAACGTCTTTACACTTTTGGTCGTACTTGTCGACACCGCCTAGGTAGGGCATAAACATGCGTTTTTTACCGTCAATGTTCGAACCTAGGTACCAAGAGTTACAGGTGGGGGCAACGTACATGGTGCCCTGAGCAGCCTCGTTGACGTGGTCGGCCCAAGCATCTGCGGCCGACTGCTTGGCTTCCATGGCCTTGATGTCATTGTCGCGTAGATACTGAATGGTCTGGTCGATCCACTCACAATGATATTCGATAGAGACGATCACGTTGCTCAAAATCGAGGGGCTACCGGGGCCGGTAATGGTGAACAGATTGGGGAAGCCGCTGACCTGTAAGCCGAGATAGGCCGTGGGGCCGTCGGCCCATTTTTCCTTAATGGATTCACCGCCGATGCCGCGAATATCGATGGCTGTCAGGCCGCCGGTCATGGCGTCAAACCCGGTGGCATACACGAGAATATCAAATTCATATTCGCTGCCATCGCTGGTGCGCAGGCCGGTGGCGGTTAGCTCTTCAATAGCGCTCTCTCTGAGGTCGACGATACTGACGCTGTCTTTGTTGAACGCTTCGTAGTAGTTGGTGTCGATGACCGGGCGCTTGCAATGCAGCGGGTAGTCCTTCGGTGACAGTGCGTCGGCTTTTTGGGGATCTTTAACGATCGCCTTTAACGACTGGTCAAACATGTCGCGGACAATGGCATTGGCGTCTTCATTGAAGAAGGCGTCGACGTAGTTGGGAATAGCGCCCATGCCAAACTCTTCCAGCTCGGCCTGGCGCTGTTCGGCCGTGAGACCGAGAATTTTACGGCTCGACTTCGGCTTTTCTACCTCGCCCTCGGCCTTAGCGGGGCCGGTGTAGCCGGCGATACCCGAGGCGCAATTGCGCTGCTTGGCGCGTATTTCAGGGTAATCTTTTTTCGCTTGGGCGAGGAACTCCGGCTTCATCGGCGCATTGCGGGCCGGAAAGGTATAGACCGGGCTGCGCTGGAAGGCAATCAGTTGCTCGGCTTTTTCGGCGATGATGGGAATCGTCTGTACACCCGAGGAGCCGCAGCCAATAACCGCGACACGCTTGCCGGTAAAGTCGACCTCTTCTTTGGGCCAGGTGGCCGTGTGGTAGACCTCGCCCTGGAAGGCATCGGCGTTATTAATATCGGGGTAGTTGGGTATGGTCAGGCAGCCGGTGGCCATGACGCAATAGTTGGTGTCGAAGACATCGCCCTGGTCGGTAGTGACTGTCCAGCGAGCACTGCTCTCATCATAGTTGGCGCTGGTGACGCGCGTGCCAAATTGAATATCTTTGCGCAGGTCAAAGCGATCGGCAACATGGTTGAGATAGCGCTCTAGCTCGGGCTGGGAGACCATGGCCTCGGTCCAGTCCCACTCTTGCTCCAACTCCTTTGAAAAGGAAAAGGAGTATTCAATACTCGGTACATCACAGCGACAGCCCGGGTAGCGGTTCCAATACCAAGCGCCACCGACGCCTGTGCCGGCTTCTACGGCCAAGACATTGAGTCCCTGCTTGCGCAAGCGGTGGAGCATATACATACCGGCCATGCCGCTGCCGACAATCACAGCATCGAGAGTTTTACTTTTTACGTCACTCATAACTTTCTGGGTCCTTACTGGGTGGGGGGGTAATACTAGGGTTTCGGGCATCGCTAACGTCAGCCGGGGAATATACTCGGCTGACTTGTGGATGAAGAGGCGTGTCAGCTTCTAAGGGAGGGCTGTGGCTCAATACTGCAGGGTGTTTGTGTGGCTTAAAAGGATACTCAGGTGGGGCCGGTATCGACACAGGCCTGTCAGCGAGCCGTCAATTATAGAGTGGTCGGTAATAATGTCGAGCTTTCGACGGGTATTCTAGCGCTTAAAATCTTAAATCCTCAGAACTAAGGCGCCACTGAGGCTTGTGAAATCATTACCTGATACCGCGTGTGTGGCACTTATTTACGGGAAGGGGGTTGAACTGGCTGTCCTGTCAGCGCCGTGGTTGGCGGCGATAACTCGGCGCCCTGAATCCGAGAGATTAGGCGTCTTCAAACAGCAGTTTGCTGTTAGTCATGCCCGGTATGCGTTGATAGTCCAGGGTGGTGCAAGCTGGCCTGAGATGTTTCGGTGTGCCAATGACTCGGCCAAAGCGCTGTTCAAATTGGGTGCTGAGAATAAGCCAGTTCTTGGCGCCAATACTTAGCTGGGCGAGTAGTGGCGGCACCTGCTTCTCGATAGCACCCTGTTTTTTCTTGCGCACGATACGTGCCGTCCAATCGACCAGCTCTAGGTAGTCGCTGAGACGGCAGGGGATACCTTCTGGCATATTCTGGCGGGGCTTGCCGGCAAAGGGCATTAAGCTTTGTTCTTGTTGCCGTGGGTGGTTAACCTGGTGGGCGGTTTTTGCCTTGGCGATGCGTTTTTTGATAGAGGTGTAGGGCGAGTTAGCGGGGCTCTTTGCCGTTTGCGTGCGCAGCGGGTTGAGGTCGACATAGGCCATGCACGCGAGTAGGGCCTGATCATCCAATAAAGCCTGGGACTTGAAGCGACCCTCCCAAAAACGCCCTCTACATTGATCTTCTTGATTGGCTTGGCGCGCAATAGCCTCATTCAGCAGGCGTAGAAACCAACTAATATCCTGCAGGCGTTGACGCCATGTCACGATAAGATCATCCAAAGTAAGCTGTTCGGCCTTCAGTAGTTTTTCTCCTCGGCAATAGCGCTGACTTAATAGACTACCCTTAAATAGCTGGTGCCAACGCTCTATTACTGCCAGCTTGCTCAATTGCTCTGCCTGTGGCGTATTGATGTGTAATACCAAGTGATAGTGGTCGGGCATCACCGCATAGGCTGCAACCTCGATACAAAAGACTTCTGCCAAGGCGAGCAATTTATCTTCGACCCAGCCAAAGCGGTGTTCAAAACCCTCACCACCCAGAAAGGCCCTGCGTACACAACGTGAAACACAGTGGTAGTAAGGGGTTGCTTGAAGTGAAACCTGCTGGGTTCTGGCCTTGGTCATAATATTCCTAGCGTGAAATATGGGGATATGGCTTTAGTATGGCCAAGGCTGGGAATATTGCGAGTTAAGGGCCGCTTGTAAGGGCTATGGGGCTTGTTGTGGTTTTAGGATGGGTGTCCTAGTCGGTTCTTTCCTAGTCGGTTCTTGCAGATCGCCACTGGTAGATTTGAGAAGGGTGTATGCCCAGCTGTTGAGCCTGTAAATAGTTCTGTGTAACTGTCGGGGTTAAATGTAATCAGTAAGGCGGTCTTCGAACTCGATCATAAAGCGATTGAGGGCGGGCTTCCAGTTTCTAATTGGCATTGTCCA
>MAAC01012082.1_pt1 | contig 88095 bp, 80 predicted proteins | sample 1115981 | NCBI WGS metagenome assembly MAAC01 (sample SAMN04961126, study PRJNA320927) | seawater metagenome | isolation source: sample BD02T64 sea water enriched with oil for 64 days | place: USA:Gulf of Mexico | collected 2013-07-27 | reverse complement strand
GTTGTTGGTGGTAATGTTCCTAAAGAATTCTTCCCGGCAATCGAGAAAGGCTTCAAAGGCATGATGGATACTGGTGTTCTTGCTGGTTTCCCTGTACTTGACGTTGAAATTGAATTATATGATGGTGGCTTCCATGCTGTCGATTCATCTGCTGTTGCATTTGAACTCGCTGCTCGTGGCGCTTTCCGTCAGTCAATTCCAAAAGCTGGTGCCCAGTTAATCGAACCTATCATGAAAGTTGATGTGTTTACGCCTGATGATCACGTTGGTGATGTTATTGGTGATTTAAACCGTCGTCGTGGCATGATCGGAGGTCAAGACGCGGGTGTTTCTGGTGTTCGTATTAAAGCTGACGTACCTCTTTCAGAAATGTTCGGTTACATCGGATCATTACGTACTATGACATCAGGCCGTGGTCAATTCTCTATGGAATTCTCTCACTACATGCCTTGTCCTAACAACGTAGCTGAAGAAGTCATTGCAGAAGTTAAAGCTGCTGATGCTGCTAAACGTGCTGCTAGAAAATAATTAACCTTTAAAGGTTAATTAAAAAGCCCACTTAGGTGGGCTTTTTTGTACCTGTTATTTGCGCGTTAGATTACACGACATATTTTTGTCATTGAGTTGTTCATAATAAGTCCTCAATGTGTAAACACATTTCAGGACGATACACGTGAAAAAAAGGCCGATAACAAAAGTTATCGGCCTTTTACTTATTCAAAGTAAAATCAAATAAAGATTATGTGTTTTCTTGTTCTCTAGCAATCGCACGATAAGCGATATCAGTTCTGAATTCTACACCTTGCCAAGTAATTTGATGCAACAACTCATAAGCAAGCTTTTGTGCCTCAGTAACAGTGTTACCTAAAGCAGTAGCACATAATACACGACCGCCGTTAGTCGTTACTTCACCTTGAGCATTTAGCTTAGTACCAGCATGGAAGGTTTTCGCTGATGTATTCGTATTAGTCTCAAGACCTGAAATCACATCACCTTTAGGATAACTTGCTGGATAACCATTCGCAGCTAACACAACGCCTACCGCAGCGCGGCTATCAAAATCAATTGTTGCTTTATCTAACTCACCACGTGTAGCGGCTAAACAAAGTTCAACGATATCTGATTGTAAACGCATCATTATAGGTTGAGTTTCTGGGTCACCAAAACGACAGTTATATTCAATAACATTTGGTGTGCCATCTGCCGCAATCATTAAACCAGCATATAAAAAGCCGCTGTATGGTGCTCCTTCATTTGCCATACCTTCAACGGTCGGCATAATCACTTCGCTCATAATGCGATTGTGAATTTCAGGTGTTACAACTGGTGCAGGTGAATATGCGCCCATACCGCCTGTATTAGGACCTAAATCACCATTTAATGCACGTTTATGATCTTGGCTGGTTGCCATAGGCAACACATTCTTACCATCAACCATCACGATAAAACTCGCTTCTTCACCTTCAAGAAACTCTTCAATTACCACACGATGACCAGCATCGCCAAAAGCATTGCCTGCTAACATGTCTGTAATAGCATCTTCTGCTTCACTTAAAGTAAGGGCAACAATAACGCCCTTACCTGCCGCTAAACCATCAGCTTTAACAACAATTGGTGCGCCTTGTTCACGTACATAGGCAAGTGCAGGTTCAACTTCAGTAAATTTAGCATAGCTACCTGATGGAATTTTATTGCGTGCTAAAAAATCTTTAGTAAAAGATTTAGAGCCTTCAAGTTGCGCCGCTTTTGCGCTTGGGCCAAAAATAGCTAATCCTTGTGCTTGAAAAGCATCAACAACACCATCAACAAGTGGTTGTTCTGGACCAACAATCGTTAGCGCAATGTCTTCACTTTCGGCGAAGGCAACAAGCGCATTATTATCACTGACATCTATCGCGACATTTTCTAACTTATTTTCTGTTGCTGTACCAGCATTACCTGGGGCTACAAATACTTTAGTAACTTGACTAGACTGTGCCGCTTTCCACGCTAATGCATGCTCACGACCACCTGATCCTATAACTAAAACTTTCATTTTTGTTCCTATTAATCTTTATATGTACTATTAAATCACCAGCAAAAAAATACGTCATTCACGCTGTTGTTAAGCTGGAAAGCTATTATTTATTTTTCTTTTTAAAGTCACTAAAGCTGGTATTTTCAGGTTTCACAAACTTTAATGTCATTCGATCGCTTTCACCAATCGCTAAATATTTTACTTTATCTGTTTCACCTAAACGCAATACCGGTGGTAATGTCCATACACCTTTTGGGTGCTGGGTCATATCTTTAGCGTTGGCATTAATTTCACTTGAACCAGCAAAGCGGAAGCCTGCTGCTTTAGCTTGTCTAATTGTGTTAGCTTCTGAAACATAACCTACTGCTTTTTCAGGTGCTACACCAGGCGGCAGTCTATGTTCAACTACACCGAGTACTCCACCAGGTTTAAGGGCATTAAATGCATCTTTAAAAACTTGTTCAACACCCGCATCTTTCCAATTATGTAGATTACGGAAAGTTAAAACCAAATCTGCGCTGCCTTGTGGCGCTAATTCGCTTTGCTTGCGCGGTACAAAATCAGTTAAGACGACTTCACTGAAAACAACACTAGAGGCGAGTTTTTTTTCCAACTTTTTACGTGAGTTAGAATAATAATTATCATCACCAGTATCAGGGTAATGAGCACCATAAAGTTTACCGGTACCTTTTAAAGCAGGTGCAAGAATTTCAGTATACCAACCGCCACCGGGAGTGATTTCAACCACGGTCATTTCTGAAGTAAAACCAAAAAACTTCAATGTTTCAACTGGATGGCGATATTGATCTCTTGCCTTATTTTTAGCTGAACGATGTTCACCTGACACAGATTGCTCAAGGGCTTTACTGCTATGGTCATGATTATTATGAGCATAAAGATTCAAGCTAGCAAATGCGCTAAGGCTAAGTGTTGAAGCGACTATTGTTGAAGTAAAGAACGACTGTAAACTTTTCAATTTGGTCATAATATTTCCATTCACTGTAAGTATAAAAGTTCACTAGTTATAGCAGATTTTAAATAAAGAAGCAGCGTTGATATTGTTACATATAATTAACAACTAACACTGCTTTAATTTCTTACTTTGAATTTTCTCACTCTTAATGAAGTTCCTTTAAGCTGATTGGTTCAATTTACAGAAAAAAGCACGGAGCTGACGCATAAATTGAACTTAGCAGCGACAAGGAGCAATATTAATGGCGGAAGTGACGCATACCTGTAAACACCATTGCAATATTGTGTTCATCTGCAGCGGCAATTACTTCATCATCACGCATTGAGCCACCCGGTTGAATTACCGCAGTAATCCCCGCTTCTGCAGCAGCGTCTAAACCGTCACGGAATGGGAAGAATGCATCAGATGCCATTACAGAGCCTTTAACTTCTAAGTTTTCATCAGCAGCTTTAATACCAGCAACTTTCGCTGAGTATACGCGGCTCATTTGGCCTGCACCTACACCTATAGTAGAACTATTTTTAACATAAACAATCGCATTTGATTTAACAAACTTGGCTACTTTCCAACAAAATTGTAAATCACGCATTTCATCGTCAGTAGGTTGACGTTTAGTTACTACCTTTAAGTCATCACTTGTAACGCTACCTTGATCAGTATCTTGTACTAATAAGCCGCCGTTCACACGTTTCAAATTAAAACCGGTAGTTTTGTTGTCCCACTGGCCACATTCTAATAAACGAAGGTTAGGCTTAGTGGCAACAACTTTTGCAGCAGCATCAGAAATACTTGGCGCGATAATTACTTCAACAAATTGACGAGATACAATAGCTTCAGCCGTATCAGCATCTAATTCACGGTTAAAAGCAATAATACCGCCAAACGCTGATGTAGGATCTGTTTTATAAGCACCTTCATAAGCCGCTAAAATGTTATCACCAATGGCAACACCACAAGGGTTAGCATGTTTCACGATAACACAAGCTGGCTCATCAAATTCTTTAACACATTCTAACGCTGCGTCAGTATCAGCGATATTGTTATAAGATAAAGCTTTACCTTGTAATTGTGTCGCTGTTGAAATTGATGCTTCTTCAGGGTTCGCTTCTTTATAAAAAGCAGCATCTTGATGAGAGTTTTCACCGTAACGTAAATCTTGTGTTTTAATAAATTGGCTATTAAAAGTACGTGGAAATTTAACTTTGTTCTCTAAAGAAGCTTTAGATTCAGTTTCACCGTACGCAGGTAACATTTTACCAAAGTAGTTCGCAATCATACCGTCGTAACTAGCGGTGTGCTCGTAAGCAGCAATCGCTAAATCAAAACGTGTTTGGTACGTTAATGAGTCATTGTTGCTATCTAATTCTGCTAATACACGATCATAATCGCTAGCATTAACAACAATAGTCACGTCTTTATGGTTTTTAGCTGCTGCGCGAACCATTGTTGGTCCACCGATATCGATATTTTCGATAGCGTTTTCTAATGAACAGTTTTCATCACTTACTGCATTGGCAAACGGATACAAGTTAACCACTACCATATCAATCGCGCTAATGTTGTTTTCAACCATTACTGCTTCATCAGTACCACGACGCGCTAAAATGCCACCGTGTACTTTAGGGTGCAATGTTTTAACACGGCCATCCATAATTTCTGGGTGACCTGTGTAATCAGACACTTCAGTTACTTTGATGCCGTTCTCGGCTAATAATTTTGCTGTGCCGCCAGTAGAAAGAAGATCAACACCTTTCTCGCTTAGACGTTGAGCAAACTCAACAATACCTGCTTTATCAGAAACACTTAATAGTGCGCGTTTAATTGGACGTGGAGTATCCATTTTGTATATATACCTTTTAATTAATTTAACCATACAACCTAAAGATGAACAGCTAATTGAATAAATATTTAGATTTGTTTAAAAACAAAAAGCACCCGAGGGTGCTTTAAAAATAAGTGATATTCTAGTTCATACCGTATTTTTTTAATTTCTTACGTAAAGTCCCGCGATTGATACCTAATAAGTTTGCGGCTCTTGTTTGATTACCGCGTGTATACATCATCACTTCTTCTAACATTGGCGCTTCAATTTCGCTTAATACAAGGTCATACATATCATCAACATCGTTACCGTTTAACTGCTTTAAGTAGTTGTTGATTGCTGTTTTAGCTTGAGTGCGCAATGGAGACGTTTTAGTTTGCGTTTGAATATCACCAGTGATGAATGGAGAAGAAATATTTTGTTCGAACATAATGTACAACTCTTTCTATTAATATAAATAAAACAACCAACTTTTCACTAATGGATAAGTTGATCAAAACAAAGATTTAACATCTCAAGCTGTTCGCTTGTTGACGATAAACCATTAAAAGTAGCTCTAAAAGCCTTGCCTTGGTCTCCTGCAAACTGCGCAGCAAAACCTTCACCCAGTTCTCCACTTAGTGAAGCAAAGGAATGAATATACCAAGACACATGTTTACGAGCGATTCTCACGCCCATGTAGTCACCGTAAAACTGATGTAATTCCATTACGTGTCCAATTAAAATTGAACGTACCTCATTCATTGAGGGTGCAGGCATTCGGGTTCCTGTTTTCAAAAAGTGATTAATTTCTCGAAAAATCCAAGGTCGCCCTTGAGCTCCTCGGCCAATCATAATGGCATCAGCTCCGGTATAGCTTAATACTTGCTCAGCTTTTTCTACCGAAGTGATATCGCCATTGGCAACAACAGGTATTGAAACGGCCTGTTTAATCGCTTTAATAGTGTCGTATTCCGCATTACCTTTATAAAAGTCATTACGGGTGCGACCATGTACTGCTAGCGAAGCAATACCGTTATCTTGAGCAATTTTTGCTATTTCAATACCATTACGGCTGTTTTCACACCAACCTGTGCGAATTTTTAACGTAACAGGAATATTCACCGAATTAACCACAGATCTCACTATTTGTTCAACCTGTGCGGGTTCCCTTAATAAAGCAGAGCCCGCTAATTTTTTATTTACCTTTTTTGCTGGGCAGCCCATATTGATATCAATAATCTGTGCGCCATTGTCAGCATTAATTTTCGCTGCAAAAGCTAACTCTTCAGGACAACTTCCCGCAATTTGTACACTGCGAATTCCTGCGCCATCACTGTGAAGCATTCTCAATTTAGATTTTTCGGTATTCCATACCTTAGGATTAGACGACACCATTTCTGATACAGCTAAACCTGCGCCCATTCGACAACATAATTCTCGAAAAGGTTGATCGGTAATTCCAGCCATTGGGGCAAGAAACACGTTACTGTCAAATTGATACGAACCTATCTTCACGCTGATTACTTTTTGAGCTACTCTTCAAAAGGGCGCTAAGTTTACGTGTTTTTTTGCTCATTGAAAAGCATAGAATTTAAACAAAAGTTGTTTTTTTATCACTTTTTAATATTGACTTTTACTAAAGCATTGATGCGGGTGTTTTTCGTACAATTGATTGACATGTTTTAATGATATATTTACACATTATTAATTGAAAAATGAACGGAAAGGCGCTAGTGCATGGTAAATTGCTATTGTTTAGCGTTCAATAGAGCATGAGGACTTCAATAACATTACCATCATCATTTAGAAATTTTGATAAATTAAAAGGAATATCAGTTGACCATTCTCAATACTATTACCTAAGTTAATAGCAGTATTTGGCATAACCAAAGCCGAACAAATCTCCAATAACGACATAAGAGAGTTGTCTCGGCTCGTGTTTCTTTTTTATACCAAAATAAGTGTCAAAAGGCTTTACTGAGAGGCTATGCTAACTAATTTTTTTGCCCGTTAAGACGAACCCATTCTTCTTGCACAGTTACAGGCGCCATATCACACCATTGCCCATACACTTCTTGTAAGTTTTGCGCTTGTTCTTCTAATATGCCAGATAAAGCAAGTAAACCTTTATCTGCAACAAATTCAATTATAGTAGGAGCCAATTCACGTAATGGACCAGCTAAAATATTAGCTACCACGACATCCGCTTTTAATATAGGTTGGTCTTTCGGTAAATACAGCTCAAGTCTATCATCAACATTATTGCGTTTAGCGTTGGCAAGGCTAGCTTGTAAGGCTTGCGGATCGATATCAATGCCAATGACTTTTTTCGCGCCTAACTTTAATGCAGCTAAAGACAAAATACCTGAGCCACAACCAAAATCTACCACGGTTTTATCTTGCAAATCTAAGCTATCAAGCCAAGTTAAACACAACGCCGTAGTCGGATGCGTACCTGTACCAAAAGCTAAACCGGGATCTAGCATAACATTTACCGCTTCTGGCTCTGGCACTTCTAGCCAGCTAGGGCAAATCCACAAACGCTCACCAAACTTCATTGGGTGGAAGTTATCCATCCACTCACGTTCCCAGTCTTTATCTTCTAGTTGCTCGAGTTTATATTGCATCGCCACTTTATCAGGGTGAATACCTTGTAAATAACTGATCACTTCATCCATGTCATGATTGGCTTCAAATAGGCCCATTACTACAGTATTCGACCAGTAAAGAATTTCGTCGCCTGGTAATGGTTCATATATAGGGGTATCTTTTGCATCAATAAAGGTAACTGCTTGCGAGCCACAAGCAACAAGCCAATCACTGTATTTTTCCGCAGTTTCTTCATTGGCGCTTAATCTAAGTTGTATCCAAGGCATTTCAGTATTCCAATAATAAGTGTTCTTGCTTTATTCTATATGCTGACAATAAATATTCTCAATGAGAGTTTATCACTCATTGATGATAGAGTTACCACAAATTCACATAATACTAAGTAAACTCTATGTTAGATCTACTACCAGACTTATTTGATCACTACAGCGATCAACTACAATTGGCAGAGCCTTTATTTAACAACTACGGTGGTAATACTATCTTTAGTGGTGAAATAGTTACGGTATCTTGTTTTAACGATAACTCAAAAGTAAAAGAGCTTGTGGCAACCAATGGCACCGGAAAAGTGATGGTAGTTGATGGCAAAGCAAGTTTAACTAATGCACTTTTAGGTGACATGCTAGCTGAAAAGGCCGTTGCTAATGGCTGGCAAGGTATCGTCATCAATGGTTGTATACGTGATGCAGGCACCATAGCGACTTTAGCGCTTGGTGTAAAAGCACTTGGCTGCAACCCAATAAAGACTGAAAAATTAGGTGTTGGTGAAGTCAATATCGACATTGAATTTGCAAGCATTACCTTTATAGCGGGTCAATTTATTTATGGTGACGCGAATGGCTTAGCTATCAGCACAAAAAAATTAGTGTTAAAATAATATATATACCCTCTCACTAGCGTAAAATAATGAAGTACTTCCCAGTTTTTCTCGATGCAAATTATATAACCGCCGTGATTATTGGTGGTGGAGAAGTCGCATCACGCAAAATTGAATTATTATTAAAGTCGACGACTAACATCACCATAATGAGCAAAGATGTTTGCGCTAGTGTTGAGCGCTTAATTAACTTGCATCAGTTGACATGGCTAAAACATAATTATCAAATTGGTCACCTTTCCCATATCAATTTAGTCATCGCGGCTACTGACAATAATTTGGTAAATAAAGCTATTGCAGAGGAAGCAAGCACGTTAAACATTTTAACTAATGTGGTCGACCAACCAGCGTTATGTACTTATATTACCCCGGCGATTATTGATAGAAGTCCAATGATCATTGCCCTATCTAGCTCTGGCAGTGCGCCAATTTTAATTCGCATGCTACGCGAACAAATAGAAAAAACGCTGCCACAAGGTTACGGTAAATTAGCTGACTTTTCTTACAAATTTCGAGAGCACGTAAAAGCGCGAGTAAAAGGTTTACGCAATCGACGTAGTTTTTGGGAAAATACGCTTAGAGGCCCTATAGGTCAAGCTGTTCTAGACGGTAAACAACAGCAGGCTGAACAACAGCTTATTGCAAGTATTAAACAAAAAATAGCCCCCCCTAGTGGAGAGATTATTTTTATTCACACCAAAGAGGGTAACCCTGATAATTTAACATTAAGTGCCCATCGAGCCATGCAGTTTGCCGACGCCGTTTTTTATGATGACAAGGTAAATACGGTGTTGATTGAATATATACGCCGCGATGCGGAAAAATTCCCTCAGGAAATAAGTTCAGAAATATCGCTTAACTATCAACATGCTATTGAACTAGCTAAACAAGGACAAAGAGTCCTTTATTTATTAGCTGGCAATGAAACCTTGCCAAATAATGAAGCGTTATCAACCAGTAATGTAATGACACAAGAATTAATCAGCGGAAGCTAGGGTCTATTGAACTTTCGAGATTGTTTTTGCAGCGGTTTGTGGGGTATTTATACAAGGCAGAGCCTTTGTCATGTGGTTGTTCAGGACAATATGCTCCTGCATTGTCTAATAAGCTACATCCATGTAGCGTCACATAAAAAGGCGATAACGCCGTAAAAATGACCAACAAACGCTGTCCGAAGGATTCGACTAAAAGCGTTTTACTCATTGTTGGGTAGTATTTGCTTAGAATAATTAGGCTACACACTACTCGCCGCGATTAAACCGCTTTTATTTCGAACAAAATTTAACCGCGAAAGATCCACAACCCCTAATAGTTATTAAAAAATGGGCTATTCAAAAAGCAGCCCATTTTGATATGTCATTTAAAACCTAATTAGTGCTTCTAGTTTATAGCGACATCACAGGGTTATAAATCATTCAAAAAGGCTAACAAAGCTTCTCGCTCTTCTTGGTTAAACGCTAACACTTTATTCTTAGCATTTTCCGCTTCACCACCATGCCACAATACCGCTTCCATGATGGTATTTGCTCTACCGTCATGTAAAAATGTTGCTTGTGGATCAACCGTCTTGGTTAACCCTAAGCCCCATAAAGGCGGCGTTCGCCACTCTATAGCTGTCGCTAAAAACTCATATAACATATCAGCTGAAGCAGGTTCATTTTCAGGGGTAAAGTCAGCTAAGTCTTCACCCATATCATGCAATAACATATCGGTATAAGGAAAAATAGTTTGCTCTGAAAGCTCAGGTTGGTCTTGATCGATCAGCGTTGTATAACTTTCTGTATGACAACCCTGACAACCTGCTTGTTTAAACAATGCCTTTCCGATAAGCACTTGCTCAGAATAAGCATTCCGACGTTCAGGTACCGCGAGGTGAGAACTATAAAAAGCAATCGCATCTAAAATTGGATCTGATACTTCAAAGTCATAATTATTGACACTGTCACCATTGCCATTAGGCGCGGCTAAACATTCACTTTGCTCTTGTGTACACGTTTCCTGCTGATGTAGGCGATTAGTTAAGCCCATATCATTTACAAATGCGCCTGCACTTTGTTCTAATATACTCGGTTGTCCTGCTTTCCAGCCAAAGCGTCCTAAAGCAACATCTTGATTATTAACACTCCACACATAATTTGCTTTACCTGAAATACCATCAGCATCAGTGTCATTTATATCTTCTTTTATCAGAATATCTGCTTCTGATATCAGCGCCAATAAACCTAAACCTATCATAGGAGGTGCAACTCGTGCGGAAAAGACGGTATCTGCTTCAAAGCTTTGTTCCGGGTTAAAGCTGGTTATTGTCCAAGTTGGATCACGTAAAGTAACACTAGTACCGTCGGTAAAAGTAACTACTTTATTTTGATAACTCACACCTAAGTTCACTTCAGGAGATACACCGGATATGCCATGCTGTTGTAACTGACCACCAAAAAACTGATCTGGAACATTGCCTTTAAGCGACTGTAAAATTAGATCTTCATCTTCAAAGCCGATATTAGCAGTTGCGGTTCTAAATAAAATACTATCAAAATCAATATCATTTTCATCAACAGGTGCATGACCGCGACCATCACGAATATGGCAATCTTGACAGGCGTTATTATTAAATAAACCACCTAAACCATCACGCGAAGATGTGCTGGCGCTACCTTCAACCCAAGGATTATTAAAAAAATCATCTCCTAGATTAAATGTTTTCTTTCTATCAACCGATACCATATTGTTTGAATTTTCTGAAAAGGCATCCGATTGTATTTTTTTTATGCTAGCTTCTCCGCCTGCTAGATGTTCATTTTCAATAGGCTCTGCTGGCGCAATGATTGTTTCTTTATCATCAGGAATTGGTGCAGTATTACTTTCGCTATCGCTACCGCCACAACTGGCAAGTAAGCATACGGATAATAGCCACACGGTTGAATTTATTATATTTTTCATTTTATTTCCAGGACATTAATACAAATTGCAAAAGGCCTGCATAAGCAGGCCATAAATTAAAATAAATATTAACAGTTAGTCTCCGTCAAATTCTGTATCTATATTTTTTAACGCTAAAACTTCAGCCATTAATTCTAATTCGGTATCGAAAGCGATTAACTCAGTAACGGCACTTTCAGCAATTAAACGCTCTACTCCATTACTTGGTTGACCAATAATTTGATCAAATTTAACTGGGTTTTCTTCACGTTCACCCGCTTCTAAAATTTGCACCATTTTACCTTCGATACTGGTTAACGCGGCATCAACATTATCAAACGTAGCTATATTTTTTCCTTTAACTAATACCGCTAAATTCGCCCCAGAAATGCTGTAAGTGGCTGATTGATAAGTACCATAAAAGGCATTTTTAACCCCTTGAAAGTTATGATAAATAGCAAGGTGACTTAAATCACTGAAACAATCATGCTCTTCCTCAGGGTCGCCTAAACCTAAACCAGAGCCCATACGTGCTGAGGCAAGTTCATCAGTCGCCATGGTGATCATAGAGCCCACCATGTAGTCTAGAGCCAACGGACTATTAAGGAAGTTATACGCTAATGTACCGCTAGTTGTTTTTGCTGTAGGGCTCCACTCAGCCGTCATTATCGTTAAATCGTCAACTAATAAATCAGTTGCTGCGCTCAAGTATTGTGCTCGACGCTCACAATCTGAATCAGCACACATGCCATCGATAGCAAAATCACTTGCTGGGCGTTCACCCGAGCCTGCTTCAGTACCATTTAAGTCACTGCCCCACAGCATAAACTCAACCGCATGAATACCTGTAGTTACGTTGGCATCGTTGTCGTCGGCACCATTTTGGCTAAGTAATAACTCAACATTAATGTCTTCACTGCCGGCAATAATGATATTGATGTGATTTTCATCTAATGGCCAAGCATTTACTTGCCCTTCCCATTCATCAACGCTTGCTGGACCGCCATCAGCGTCTAAATTTTTCCCCACAGTAATCATGCTATCAAAACGCATAATTTCAGATTGTTGGTAAGGTGCTCTGATCGTTTTATACGCAGCCTTTGCCGCTAATAAGTTATCTTCGGTAGGCGCAGCAATAAAGGTGTTGACACTTTGTTGTAATACTAAGGCTGCTGCTTTTGAATCACTATAAGCGGCAAAAGCGATATCAGCATGGTTATCAGCAATATGGTCAGCTGTATTAAAATCATCTGGCTCACTATTACAAGCAGCAAGTGCAGCTAAAGTGGATAAGGCGAAGCCATTAAGTAGTACTTTGTTCATAATTTCCCTTCAATTATTATTTTTTCACGTTGATTGCATGAATGATAATCACTATCATTTAGATTATCAATTGATATTTTGTGCTATTGAAGATAAAATTTAATTTTTAACACTAAGCCATTCATGATGACCTTTTCATTTATCGATCAAATTCACCAATTACTGCTATCATTTATTTTTGTGATTGATATAGAGCGCCGTACTTATTGGTTGTATTTATTATCAGGTTTTGTTGTAGGTATTATTGCAACGAGGAAAAATAAAAAAAAATTATCTTTACTTCTCAAAACGACTTTTTCAACGAAATATTGGTTAAACCGCTCTTGCTACACTGATTATCAATGGATTTTCATCAACCAGTTTTTTAAAATACTGGTAATAGTGCCATTGTTGGCAACAAGCTTAACGGTTGCTCTTTATGTCAATAGAGTTTTTATGGGAAGCTTTGGCATAGGTGATTTTTTACATTGGCCTTATCAATATGTGGTGATTACTTTTAGTTTAGTGTTATTCATTATTGAAGACTTTTCACGATTTTTTGTTCACTGGCTATACCACCGTATACCGGTTTTATGGAAATTTCATTCCGTTCATCATAGCGCAACAATATTAACGCCATTAACACTTTATAGAGTGCATAGCATAGAGTATTTATTGAATAACTGCCGTGGGGTATTTGTGGTAGGTATCGTTAGTGGCGTATTTATGTATTGTTTTAACGGGGCAATTGGCTTTGCTGAGGTATTGGGGGTTAGTTTATTTAATTTTTTATTTAACCTAGCTGCTGCAAATTTACGCCATAGCCATATATGGATTAGCTTTGGCTATTTAGAGCATGTATTTATTAGCCCTGCTCAACATCAAATCCATCATAGTCGAGATAAAGAACATTTTGATAAAAACTTCGGCTCTTGTTTAGCTATTTGGGATAAAGTTTTCCATTCATGGCAAACCAGTGCAAATAATAAAGTAAAGCGATTTGGCTTACAATAATTTTAATTAATCATCTGAATTGGCTTGCTTTATAACTAGAGTACTTAGCACTTTTAGCTTAACGATCTCTAAAAGCGTTTAATACTCTGAATTAATGTTTATCTAGAATAGCCAAAACCATAAATTTAAGTAACCTTGGTTGATTATCGATTAATACGCGCCAGCCGCATAAGTTAATTCATAACTATGGCTGTAGATTTCAAGAATATTGCCAAATGGGTCTTCCATATAAATCATACGGTATGGCTTTTCGCCGGGATAATAATAACGAGGCTCTGCCATACGCTTTTTACCACCTGCCTCAACTATTTTATCAACAAGTTCTTCAAGGTTCGGATCTTGAACACAAAAATGAAACACACCTGTTTTCCAATATTCAAAATTATCTTCTGGATTTTCTTGGTTAGCAAACTCAAATAGCTCTACACCAACTCTGTCGCCAGTAGACATGTGCGCTATCTTAAATTTACCCCAGTTAGCACCAAATACGTCAGTACACATTTCGCCAATAGGACTTTCATCTTCCTCAATTTCAGTAGGTTCCATAATAAGGTACCAACCTAAAACTTCGGTATAAAATTTTACCGCTTTTTCAACACTGGGTACTGAAATCCCTATATGGGAAAATGTTCTCGGATATGTTTTGCTCATGTTTATTGCCTCATTCAATTTTGATAGGCAAATTGTACACCTCATGATAAATTATAAATAATTATCCTTTTTTATAGTTTTAAGAACGTTTTGTAATGATAAATCCGACTTGGCTTAAAACTTTCTGTACTCTTGCAGATATCGGTCACTTTACTCAGACGGCTGAAATGTTATTTATGACACAATCGGGTGTGAGTCAACATATCAAAAAATTAGAGCTCCAACTTGACACCCTACTACTAATAAGAGAGGGGAAATCTTTTTCATTGACAGAAGCTGGATTAAAATTACATTCACACGGTAAATATTTACTCAACTCTTTAATAGAGTTAGAAACGTCAGTTAAGCTAGATGAACCTTATTCTGGTAGCATAAAAATAGCCTCTCCAGGCAGCGTAGGGCTAAAACTATACCCCTATCTATTAGATGTTCAACAACTACATCCAAACTTAGTTATTGACTATAACTTTGCACCTAACAATGATATTGAAGCAAAAATAGCAGATAGAGAAATTGATATTGGATTAATTACCGAGCTTAGCAAAGTCAAAAATGTAACTTGTAAAAAAATAGCTATTGAGCCTTTGGTGTTAGTTACATCAAATAAAGTTAAGTCAGTTAATTGGCAACAGTTACTTACGTTAGGTTTTATTTTCCATCCCGATGCACAGCATCATGCCCAATTGTTATTAGGTAAGAATTTTTCAGCGTTCGAACATATTGAGCAATTTGAACGCAAAGGGTTCTCTAATCAAATTAGTTTAATTTTAGAGCCTGTTAGTCGTGGAATAGGATTTACTATTTTGCCTTTACATGCAGTAAACGCCTTTCATAAACAGTCACATATACAGATACATCGACTTGAACATTCTGTTGCCGAATCGCTATACCTTTGTCATAACCATCAATCTTATGAAACTAAACGCTGTAGCTTTTTAAAATCAGTGATCAGCAATTTTATAGATAAAAAATGACCTTGGGATTGGTGATGATAAATGAGTTAAGGCTTATCGTTTTCTAGCTATTAAGTTCAACATAAAACAAATCAGAGTTAACTAAAATAGACTATTATGAAATAGAACAGACATTAATTGCCGGTAAATAGCCCATAAAGGAGCCTATGTTTCTTCTAGTAATGTATTTATTTATTGCCTTATTCTTTTCGTTTTTATGTTCGATTGCTGAAGCAGTATTATTGAGTGTTTCTTGGGTATATATTTCACTGATAGAAAAGCAAGGACATAAGGCAGGGAAGATTCTTCGTGAGTTAAAGGGGGATATTAACAAACCGTTAGCTGCTATTCTAACGCTAAATACCGTTGCACATACCGTCGGAGCAGCAGGGGTAGGCGCTCAAGCGACTCTAATATTAGAAGATATTTCATTAGGAATGGTATCAGCAGTATTAACTTTCCTAATACTGGTTTTTTCAGAAATAATCCCTAAAACACTAGGTGCTTCTCATTGGAAGGTATTAGCACCAGCTACAGCCTATAGTCTAAAATTTTTAATTTTTATATTAAACCCATTTATCAAAATTTTAGAATTAATCACCCATGGTATGGTGAAAAAAGAATCAGTGGGATTTAGACGCAAAGAGTTTTCTATTATGGCGCAATTAAGTGCAGAAGAAGGTCATTTGAACTCTCAAGAGGCGACAATATTGCAAAACCTCCTATTACTACAAGAAATTAAGATCAAGAAAGCGATGACACCAAGAACAGTGATGTTTAGTGAATCGCAAGCGCTTTTAGTCGGTGAGTTTTTTCATAAACACAAAAAAAATCGTTTTAGTCGGATACCTGTTTATAACAAAAATCCGGAGAACATTGTAGGATTCGTTATTCGATCCGATCTATTGTTGGCTCAGGCTAGAGGAAATACTAACGTTAGCTTAAGTAATTACCTTAGAGAAATGCCAACTTTCTTAGATAACATGTTCTTGTCAAATACCATGAAGGAAATGTTACATGGCAAAGCTCATATTTCACTGATTGTAAATGAATACGGTACGATCAGGGGAATATTAACATTAGAGGACATTTTAGAAACCCTCATTGGTCATGAAATTATCGACGAAGGCGACAAAGATGTTGATATGCAAAAGTTGGCCAAGCGTTTATGGAAAGCTAAAGCCCAAAAATACGGTATTGAGTTAGAAAAAAGCAAAAACTAATTAAATTCTTCTTTAAATTATATCTGCAGCAAGACCAATTGTGGCTCTTTTGGGTCACTTTCCTTAGCGTCAAAAAGTAAAGATTATCCATCTGTAAATACCATCTAATTTCAGCTATTGATTTTCACCGTATAAAACCATTAGACTGGTCGTACCAATAAAGCATTCATTGAAACTAGAAACAATAAACTTTATGTCTGATTTTTATATTACTGAATCAAAAGTCACCTGTGTTGACCAGTACGCCATTGCAGCAACAACTTACTTCCCAAAGCTAGACTTAAAGGGTGCTATTTTAATCGGTCCTGCTACAGGTATAAAAAGACAGGTTTATGCTAGCTTTGCCTCATTTCTTGCCGAAAATGGATATGGCGTAATCACCTTTGATAATAGAGGTATCGGAGATTCTTTAATTGGCAGCGTAAAAGAGAGTGATTCATCACTGCAATGTTGGGGCGAAAAAGATATGCCAGCAGTGTTTGAGCAGCTAAAACTAACTTTTCCCGAGACTAAGTATCACTTAATTGGACATAGTGCCGGAGGGCAACTTGTTGGATTAATGCATAACGCGTTGGAGTTAACTTCTATCTTTAATTTTGCATGTTCATCTGGTCAATTAAAGAACATGAGCACTTTATATTCGATTAAAGCTCATTTTTTTATGAATTTATTTATACCATTGAGTAATCTTTTTTTTGGACACACCAAATCTCAATGGCTAGGTATGGGTGAGCCTTTACCTAAAGCAGCCGCTCAGCAATGGCGAGAATGGTGCAATAGTGAAGGCTATGTAAAGGCTTCTTTTGGTAAAACGATTCATAGCCACTTATATGATGATTTATCAATCCCGTCAATGTGGGTAAATGCAATAGATGATGAGATTGCCAATGACGCAAATGTTGCCGATATGCTATCGGTATTTACAAAGTCAACCCCGGAAACTCTCACGCTATCTTCTGCCGATTATGGCTTAGAAGAAATTGGCCATATGAAATTTTTTAGTCGAAAGTCGCAGGTTTTATGGTTTCACGCGTTGAAGTGGCTGGAGAGACATTAAGCTAGTTGTTATGACTTAAAAAAACTAAAAGCTAAATTGACTTAATCAAAACTTAAGCTTAGAATTATTTTTGGGTTGCAGAGATGCCTTTTCCGCCAAAGATGAATTCACTCTGATATCAAATAATAATCGGTTCAATATGAACTAAGTAGGCTTTGCGGAGTGCCATTTATACTTAGAGGAAATTGAATTGTGATTGATCAACAAAAGCATCTGACTCGCTCAGTGCATGACACAAAAACCCCAAATAACTTATTCATTAAGAAAAAAAATCAACTTTTATTTTATAAATTAATACTGATATTAGTTTGCTTTATTGTCTTTGAAAAATACTCTCTATTGTCACCAGTAGCCTTTATCGCTAGCTGTAACCTTTCATTAGGTAATAGCTTCTCCTTTCACGCAACAATTGAATTCAAATAGTGGCTGATCATGGAACTTGCGATAAATGAAGTAAAAATACAGGCTAAAAAGTTATTAAAAACTCTGAAGATAGATAGCGATTTACAATTAGCAATGCAGCGTTCTTTAAACAAGTTAGCATTAACATCATTAGATGAATTAAAGCTAAAACACTGTTTAACGATTGTCTCTCAACAGCTAGGTTTTGACAATTGGCATCATGCCCAATGCGCTTTATCAGGTAAAAATAAAGCAAGTGAGCCCCTGAATATGGGAACTTTTTTCTATCCTAAAGGCTCAGGTGCTTTCATCAATGAGTGGTTTGTTAATTATCAAGAGGCTAGAAATACATTAACAAATAAAGCGAAGTCGAAGTACCTTCTTCCTTATAAAAATCAATTTATTGTGGTTACAAAAGACTGCATATCTCTATTCAAGCTTGATGAAGAATTGATGTTGTTATGGGCTGACATAGACCATGACTTGGTTGGAAGCTATAACAGCTTGGCTTGGGATATGTTAGCTAGCAAAATCATAAAAAATAGACCCCGAAGCTATTAATTCAGATATAGCATTTATGCACGTTATCATTCAAAGCAGTCTGAAACCTGCATCTTGAATGGTAACGGGTATATGCACCAAGATAGATCAGCAATCTTTCTTGGTCGTTTATACCCAGCATAAAGAAATTATCTACCATCCGTTCAAGTTCACCTCATGGAATTAAATCGTCAAGAGTAATGGTATTCTTCAAACACTTAGCACTAGATGACAATATACCCACAAGGACATTAGTTGTTAATTTATCTCAAAGATATTACACCTTATAGGTGAATATTGGACAGTTTAGCCATATTTATAAAACCTCTACCTCAATATACTAGCTGAATATACTAGCTGAATATACTAGCTGAATATACTAGCTGAATAGCTTCAAAGAATGATAATTATCTTTTTTGAATTACCCTCCAAAGTTATTGAGAATAAATAGGAACATCAAATGAAATTTTTAAATGCTGCTTTCATAAGTTTAATATTATCAGCCAGTCTCTTTGTGAACATTGCAAATGCAGGATTGATTTTAGACGAAGACTTCGATCCTATTAAATCAGCAGACTGGACATTATCAAACGGTTCTGTTTTAGGAAACCCTGTTTCCGAATTTTTCAGCCTCAATGCTTTACATTTTGATGGGAATGGAATTCGATCTGCAACGACAAACGCATTCGATATGACAACAGGAGGCTTGCTTTCATTCATGTTTAAAATAGGCGGCTCAAACGATACAGCAACATTTGAAGATGCTGATGCTGGTGAAGACGTTCAAATACAATACGCAGCGAACGGTGGATCTTGGGTTGATTTATTGGTTATTGATACAGAAGACCTATTATTTAAGGACACTTGGGGCGTGGTAAATTTGTCTATTACAGGATTAGCAGCAAGTGACAGCACAAAATTCCAGTGGATTCAGACAAGACACAGCGGAAATAACTGGGATAATTGGGCAATTGATAATGTAAAACTTAGCAATAATATCAATGTGCCTGAGCCATCAACATTTGCTATTTTTGCATTAGGAATGATTGGTTTCGCATCATCTCGATTTAAGAAAAAAGCTTAATTTAGTTGAGTAAGACTCTCCTTTACTAAATCATATGGCAAATGCTTTCATAAATTTCAATTAAGCATTTAACAAGATGAGGACCGATTGCTGATCTTTCTTGGTCATTTTACTCACCACTAACTTAAACGAGTTATCCATCATCCGCTCAATTTCACCTTGTGGGATTGAGCCATCTAAAATTACAGTGTTCCAGAGTCGCTTATTCATATGATAACCAGGTATTATTGATGGGAATATATCACGTAACATAATAGCCTCTTCAGGATCACACTTTAGGTTCAACCACCAATCTTGCCTATCGCCATCACCTTTGCCCATTTTACCTAGTGCTAACGTGCCAAACATTTTATTTTTCACCTTAAACACTTTTACTTCATCACCAAATGGGTAATTCAAAGACGCTTCAAGTTTAGCTAATAAGTATTGCTCAGCTTGTTCAAAGGTTAAGCTCTCAGTCATGTTTTATCTCACTTTTTATGGACGGGATCATTCGCCCAGTTTTCAGATGATAGTTGATGATACCTAAATTACAGATGAAATAATAATCAAGCTTAGGCGTTCTATTTATATACTTATGCGATTACCATTAACATCGCTTACAAAACCTGAGGGTTACTGCTATGTGTAGTTCGCCAAAACCTAAACGTAGAGTGAATGCTAAAAAAACTAATAGCAGCGTTGGTATATTGTCTACGATGAGTAGTGAAAAAAGACTCAGTTTCGCTGAATGTGCAAATCAAGCCAGTGTTCGACGCATTGAAGCTAAGCGATTAAAACGTGAAGAGCGATACCGCATCAATAAATTAACAGTTAAAAAGAATCATTCACAAAATATAAAAGCCAAAACGAATGCAAATCAGTCTTGGCTTTATTGGCTAATAAGCGCACCTTTTAGTGAGCTACTGCGAAAACTAGTTTCTTAGTTCACTAACCATTGCGTTAATATGGATTTATTAACCAAACCACTTTTCCCATGAAACTTACCATTACTTTCGACAAAATAACTGCGCGGTAATTCACCGTACCAATTAGGATCGATAAAAAACCGACTTTGATCGCCTTTACCATCGACAAAATGAAAGTTGCTAAAGTTGTTCAATTCAAACTTTTCGATAATGTCTTTACGTTCAGCATTTATTTCATCACTAGCATCAGTATTAATAATCACTACCGCTAGATCATCATGTTGACCTTGTAGTTTTTGAATAATGGCTAGCTCCTTAAAGCACGGTGGGCAGTCAACTGACCACAACAACATCAACCATTGTTTACCCATATTTTGTGTTTTTACTGTCGCTAATTGTGCTTTATCAAAAGCGATTGACTCAGCAAAAGAATTGCTTGTACCAAATAAAAGGCAAATAACAGCCGCAACACTGATTTTCTTTAAAAAACTCATAACGCTTGCACCAAATGTCCTTGCTTAGGACGCTGCCATGAGACATAGCTCGCCTTACCTTTTTTGACTATAAAAGGACGATCAGAGCCGTTAAATGCTTTCGCTAACAACACTGCTGGTGCAAATGATTTACCATTATTTGTCGAACGTTGATGCCAAAGCTCATGTTCAGTACCAGTAAACTGTGTCCAAACAATGTCGATATTTTTGCCATTAGTATTCAAATGCGGGTGCGCTGCTTGTGCACTTTGCATCCCCACTAACACTGGTTTGGTTAATGATTTACCTTGATCATTACTTGCCGCATAGAAAATCCCCTTGCCGACTTCTCCTTGATTAAACCACACCAAATGATAGCGATTTTTATCATTAATACTAATTGCCCCTCCTTGATGAGGACAACCATTAATTTTCCAGCGGTCATAACTTATTTGGTAAGGTTCTTGTTGTCCACTCTTGCCTTGAGCAAGTGTCAACAAAGCAAATTCGCGAATATTATCACCATAAATATGTCGCCAAAATATAGCTAATTCACCATTATCATTATAATCCATGGCAATACGACAACAAACACAGGTGTTATTCGCTAGCTGTTCATTTACAAAACTTGTTTCATTTTCTCTGTAGTTAGCTTTACCAAGGAACAAGGCAGAGCCGTTAGTTTTTTTCCCTTGTAATCTAAGTTGGTGAGATAAACGTGAGTCTAGCCAAACAATACTCACCTCACCGTCCGCTGTTACTAACATTTCATTAAAACTATGCCCTGTTAGTAAATTATCATCATTAACAGTTACGGGTTTAGTAAAGGTTTTACCATAATCACTAGAGTAGGAAAAACGTATATCTGCAGTATGTTTCTTCTCTTTTGGCGTTGCCCATGACAAATACACACCTTGGTATTTATCAAAGGCTATTTTGGGCCGATTTTCACCGCGGGCTGATACTTTTTCTTTATCAATGGCCACCCGAGTAATCACCGAAAACGTTCCACCGCCATCTGTTGATAGTTGAAAATAAATACTTGAATCTAGAGCCCACAAACGCCATAAATCGCCATTTGGCGCAAACGCTGAGGTAACCGTTTTAGCACAAATTATTTTTACCCCTTCACAGCTAGGCATTGGCTTCTTTTTTGATTGCATTACCTGGTGAGTAGCTTGGTGATTGTGCCCTGCAGCTTCACTTGCATTCATCACAAATATTAATGAAGCACAGGCAATAGTTGAACAGACTATCCGAGTTAATATTGACATATATCTTTCCTTACCAGTGATAACTTAAGCCAATATAAGCTGTTCGTGGTGCGCCAGGAGAATAAGTAGTTTTACGGTATCGATATGACGCTTCTTGGACATATTCTTCATCGGTAACGTTAAGGACCCTTGCATGAAATGCAAGCTGCTCAGATACCTGATAACGCGCTTTCAAATTACCAACAGTGTAACCATCTTCAATACGATCATTACCCTCATCATCTTGACTATTTTCATCATCTAACCAGTACTCACCAATAGATTGTACTTCTAACATAGCAGTGAAACCTTGTAAGAAAGCAGGCATGTAACGCACACGTACATTGGCAATATAGTCAGGTGCTGCTGACATTTCATTACCGGCAAAATCTTCATGTTGATCAAATTCGTGCTTAGACTGACTATAAGCGGTGCTAATATTTAATTGCTCATTAATTTGCCATAAAATTGATGCTTCAACCCCTTTGTGAATAACACGAGCAGCATTAGTTAAATACCGTTGCCCGTCATTGTTATAGGCGTGAACAATACCATCATCAACATCCATATAATAAATAGCCGTATCAAAAAAAATTGTTTCCCAATTAGCTTTATAACCTAGCTCGTAAGTATCTGATGTTTCAGGATCAACCGCTTTTGCATCGCCATCATCTTTTGTCGTTAAATGATACAAACTGCCTGCGGTAGGTAAACGGAAACTATTGGCATAACGAACATAAACGCTGCTGTCATCAGTTAAATGATAATTCAAACTGGCTTTAGGGCTAAAATGGTTAAAATCATCGCTACGATTTTCTACACTTATTTTGCCATGACCAATATCACCATAAACGCCTAAGTGATTATCAAAATCATATTGTGCATAGTCGTAACGAGCACCTAAGGTTAAATCTAGGTTTTCAGTTAGGCTTCGTTTATGCTGAACATACGGAGATATACTGATGAATTTAGTAGTATCATCGTAAAATTTTTCACCTTTCACAAACGTGTCTGCCCCCCAACCTGAGGTAGTAAAATCAAGCGGTTGATACGAAAGTTGCTCACCTTCGGTTAATTCAACATCTAACCCAACCGTGGTTTCACTATCACTACTGTGTTCAAAGTTTGCCAACGCCAATAAACCTAAGGTTTGCACTTGCGATTCAACTTTCGGCATATTTTGATTCCAAGTCGCAGTATAGTCATTAGTGCGATAACGATAGTAAGGAATAAGTGAATAAAAGTTATTGCCAGCAACTTTATCCCATTGTGTTGAAAGGCGCATATATTCGGTTTTGCGTAATGGATCGCTAGCTAACACTGTATCAGAAAGGCCTGAGTTAGTTTTATCATTGTCATATAAGTCTTTTGTTAAACTTGCTGCCATTTCTTGTTCAAGATCAGAGGCAACAAAAGAAGTCACTAAACGTTCGTTGTCACCTAAATCAAGTTCATGGCGAAGGGTTAACTCCCCGCGTTCAGAGCCGGTGTGATCACGCCAGCCATTATTCTTTAAATATGATCCCGCAACCCGAAAACCTTGGGTGTCAGATAATTGATTACTATGGCTAGCCTGTACTTTAGTGTACTCATCTGCACCTTGCATCAAATCAACACTTGTTTGTGGCGACTGGGCTATATCCGCTGATAAAATATTTACCGTTGCAGCGACTGCACCTGAGCCATAAAGTGCGGTGCCTGCTCCTTTTAACACTTCCATACGAGCAACATTGGAATTAAAACTAGACCACCACAAGGCATTATGATTAAAAAATGCCGCCGATTGCAGTGGAATATTATCCTGTAAATATAAGTAGTAACCGCCTGTGTTCATTGGCATTCTGATAGCTGCTTTATGGCCTTGACCACCTGAAAGTTGATCAATTAACACCCCAGAAATACTATTAAGTGATTCTGCAACATGCTGACCATTATCAAGTGCTAATTCTTCTTTACCTACTCCTTTCACCGACATAGCCAAATCAGTATCTAACGACTCTTGACGTGTTGCTGTGACAGTCATACGTTCAAACTCATATGCCTCATCGTCCATTACGGGGGTCTCCGCAAAAACAGTTCCGCAATACTGGCTAACAAGTAGAGAGAGTAGTGATATTATTATTTTTTTATTCATGTTGATTACTATTATTTTTAATTATTTAACTTGCCGCTATAGTAGAATATTTTGCTATTTTTGCAGTGTGACAAAATGTCGCAAGTAGGACATTTTTTTGAAGTTTATTGGTAAACTTTGATCTGACGCATAAAAAAGCCCTGATATTTCAGGGCTTTATTAAATGGTGGTTTCAGTTTAAAACTGATAACTTAAAACTAGTGACTAAAAGCTATAAGTGATTTCAGCCCAAGCACTAACCCCCTCACTAGGTAATCTCGACATAACAGGTGTGTCAGTACCTTTAACACGGTTATATCCCCCTAAATGATTTTGATAATTTTTATCTAAAACATTATCAACACCTAAACGTACCGCTAGGTCATTATTTACAAAGTATTGCGCATCTATATTAACAATGCCATAACCTGAGGTTTTCTGCTCACCATTAGTAGTTGAAACATCACTTTGTTTGGCCGCCATAACAAGACTTGTTTTAACCATCCAGTCATCGCTACTATAACGGAAGTTAATCTGACCATTAAGTGGTGCGATACGATATAAGTTGTCATCAATATCACGTCGCTCGCCTTGTACATAGCTAATGATCGTTGATAATTCTATCTGCTCACTAATATGGTAATAACCATTCAGATCAAAACCATAAAGTTTTGCATCAACATTAGAGAATTTCAGTGGGTTAGTATCACCCGCCATCATGTTTGCCATCATTTTAGCTGACATATCAGCCATACCCATGGGTGTTCCTTGAATGTAATCATCAATAGATTGATAGAAAACATGTGGTGCTAACATCACTTTGTCATCTTGATAGGTTAGTCCTAAATCTACTTGATAAGCAGTTTCTGATTTAAGGTTGATATCGCCAATATAAGTGTGACCATCAGCTAAACCACCGGTTGCTTCCATTGGAGTCCACAAGTATCGTTCTTGATACGAAGGAGCACGATTTTTCAACCCAAGGCCTGCAGAGAAAGATACATTAGTTGATATTTTAGTTTGGGTATTTAGTGCGATATCAACATTATTGTCTGATACTTCGCGATCAGCGTTATTAAAGTCATCTTGTAAACCACCGGCAAGGCTTCCCATCGGATTCATCATCATCGCCATTGAAGAGCTAACATTGTCTGCATTAGCCTCAGCACGTTTAAACCTAACACCTAGTTGTACATTAGTTTGATCAAACTGGTTTTGCCATTGCGTAAAAATACCATAGCGATTATCTTTAACTGAATTAAAGTTAACCACTTTAAACATCATATTATTAGGGTTTGTAATAACGGAATCATGACTAGCAAAGTAACCATCAACACCAAAAGCAAGCTCACCAAAATCAAAGTTTTTCGTTAATTTAACTTTAAAGTCCGAAGTTTCTGCCGTTGCATTATTACGACGATACTTAGTTGGATCATTATTTTGACGCATTTGAAAATTAGTCATACCATGATCAGCATCGATATATCCTAATTGCCATTCACCCTGCCAATCGCTTAAATTAAAGGTACCATCAAGCGTAATGCGGTGACTTTCAATATATTCGATATCCATTGGTAAAGCAGGTGTGCCTGAATCATTAGTATCAGTATAGTGATAACTTAAGCCTACTTCGTTGTCACCGCTACTATAACGAATATCGCCACCAAGCTGTACTTTGTCAAAATCTGTTGGGCTGATCTCAACACCATCACCACTTTCTATGCTATCGCCTGTTTGGCTATTGCCATACAACAATACAGCAACATCACCGGCAGAAATATTGGTAACAGCAGATACCGTTTTAGCACTATTGTTACTACGGTAACCTGCTTGCATATCACCCGATAACTCTGTGGCTTGGTTATTCATCGTTTCTGCTTTACGCATTTTTACTTCAACAGCACCACCAAGGGTATTAATACCCGCTGATACTGGCGCGATGCCGCGGTAAACAGTCATAGAGTCAACGATGAGTGGTGTTGAATAACTTAGCGGTGTATCCATAGCATTAGGACCTGCGCCAATCACAGGGTGACCATCAAGTGAGGCCGCAACTCTATCGCCATATAATCCACGATATTGAGCAACCCCAGTAATTGGACCATTGCTATTGATATTTGCTCCCGGCACAGAGGTGAGCCAATCAGCTAAATCAGGAGCACTGGTGTGCCCTTGCGCATAGCCTTTCATTCCTTCCAAACCATGATGACGCTGGTTGGTTATAGTGATAACTTCTAACTCATCAATGCTATCAGGCGCTTCATCAGCTAAAGCTTGCCCTGAAAAAGCAATGGTTGACGAGGTAATGGTGGATAACAAAAATATTTTTACAGCAAGAGCTGACGGAGTAAGAAAAGTGCGCATAGTGTTTCACTTCATGTTTATATACCCGTTCCACGTGAAGATGCATGATTCAGCTGGAATTAAAAACGCCTTTAGACAAGACATTGATTGAAGAAAAGGGTTTTTCCCTTCTCAAAATCAATAACGAAGTATAAAGCGTTTCTAAACCAGCCCATGGGGAAGGTTGAGCAAATCATACTCTGCGTTACATTTCTTTTTAAGGGAATAACCCTTAATAAAAAAATGCGCCTTGATTATGAATCGCTCAATCTTCCTGAAACGAGCACCTTCACGTGGAGCGGGTATAAGTATATTTAAATTAAGCGTATTCTCACGGCTTAACTTATTTAAAACAAAAGGAAATGCACAATGCGCGACAATTTGTCGCAGGTAAAATTCAACTTATTTGCACTAGATCAATAAAGCAGATTTTTATTAATGAATAACATTATTGTTATTCAATAATGCCTGCTTGCCTTAGGTGATTTTTTGCTACTTTAATTCGTCTAGCTTTCATATCACCATAGCTAGGACTGTCAAAATTAAAAGCAAAAAAATGCACCCCTGAAGAGTTTTCAACAAAACCTATATACCAACCAAGCATTATACCATCACCAGTTTTACCTGCGCCAGTTTTAGAAAATAAGCGATAACTCGATGTTGTCTCAGTTAACATTATACTTTTTAAGTTATCAACTGCCTGCTCATTAAAAGAAAGTTCGTTGTAATAGACTTTCTTCAAAAAAGCTATTTGCTCAACGGCTGATATTTTTATACTGCCATTTAACCAAAAGCTATCTAAGCCTGACGAAATATCTTGGTTTCCGTAGCGCATTTTATTTAAATAACTCAGCATATTTTTTTCGCCAATACCCATTGCTAACTGACGATAAATAGCGACCATAGAATATTTAAAAGCAGTGCTTAAGTCATAATGAGGTAATTTCCACACTGACGGCCACCAAGCTTGTTTAGGGTAAGCGGCCTTGTCATAAGTTAATGCTTGCTTCGTATTTTTAATAACGCCTAAATCCAAGGCGATTAAGCTATTAGCAACTTTAAAGGTAGAAAAAGGTGATAACGGTGTATTAGCACGGCCTTCATTCACACTACTGATATTGTATTTATTGCTCGCACCTGCTTTTTTAGGCTCACTTAATAGTACAAAGGTACATGAATTATCACCCTCTTGACATAATGTACTGCCATCACTTGCCAACGCAAAGTGACTGTAATAACCAAAAAAAGCTGTGGTCAATAATAGTTTGATTACTTTCATAAAATTATCCGTTTTGCTAATTAATCACCTGCATAATACGTTAGACATCAGAATATACAAAATATTAAGTGACTAATACGCTAACAGTGGCACAATGGAATGGTAATTTTTTAGTAGGAATATAGATGAAAGCTTTTTTTACCTTAGTGTTTATTGTGCTAAGCAGTAGTAGTTTTGCCACGGAACAAGCAGAACAACTATTTAATCAATTAAAACCCTCTCTTTATCAAATAAAGTTAATTGACAAAGCCAGTGGTGAAAAGTCGTCTATCGGCTCAGGTTTTCAAATTAGTAAGGATGGTATCATAGCGACCAATTATCATGTTATTTCAAGCTATGCCTTACACCCAAAAAAATACCGTATTGAATACTTAAACAGTGAAGGGAAAACTGGTCTATTAACCCTACAAAGTGTTGATGTGATTAATGATCTTGCTTTAGTTAAACGTAAAATGGACTCTATAAGTAGTGATGACATTGCATTTTTCCAGCTTTCTAAAAGCACACCACATAAAGGAGAAAAATTATTTTCTTTAGGGAACCCCCATGATTTAGGCATGATAGTAGTACCCGGTACTTATAATGGTTTAAAAAAAGAATCTTTTAATCAACGCATTCACTTTACCGGTTCAATCAACTCAGGTATGAGCGGTGGACCTGTGGTAAACAAGCAAGCAGAAGTTGTTGGTATTAACGTAGCAACCTCAGGTAATTCAATTGGGTTTTTAGTCCCTCACGATAAGCTAGAAAGTTTATATCAGGCTTTTTTACAAGCAGTTCCTGAATCAATTGAACAGCAAATGGCTGCGCAATTAACCGCTAATCAAAATAAATTGATGAGCGAAATTTTAAATAGTCCATGGCAAGCAAAGTCACTTGGCAAACACGGCACGATTCCTATTATTGATGTGCCATTTATTCGTTGTTGGGGGGACTCAAATGCCGATAAAGCTGATGCCTTAATTTTAACCGCCGTCGCCAATTGTTCATTAGACGAAAACACCTACCTTTCATCTCGTTTTTTTACTGGCTCTATGGAGATTGAATTTCGATATATGCAAGCAAAAGATATCGGTGCTAATAAGTTTTACCACTTATATCAACAACAAATCGCCCATGCTGGTGCCGGCAATAGAGCAGGAAAAGACAATGTTACCCAATACCAATGCCATCATGATTTAGTGATGCCTGACAACCAAACAATTAATAACAAAAGCATATTTTGTACTCGTGCTTATAAAAAATTTCCTGACTTATTCGATGTTCTATATTTAAGTGCTTCAATAGACAAAAACAAACAGGCCTTAGTTAGCCATTTTACTATAGCGGGTGTTGATCAAAAAAATGCTTTAGCATTCACTCGTAAGTTTATGGAGGCTGTATCGTGGAATTAATCAAAGAAGAATTGGTAACTGAAGACGTACCCGTAAGAGAATTAGTTATTGAAGAAATTAATCGCAACCATAAACTACTCCATAGACATAAACTCAACAAAGCTAGCATTAATATCGGCCGAGATTATCATAATGATATTATCTTAGCTGATCCCCATGTTTGTCCAAGCCATATCAGTATCGACTTTATTGATGAACAATGGCAAATAACTGATAATCAAACGGTTAACGGTACTTTTGTTGATAATTTCAAAGAAAAAAAACACGAGGCGAATCAACATATAGTACGTGATGGTGATGTCATCTCCTTAGGTAAAAGTCAATTACGACTGTTATTTAGCGATCATGCTGTTGAGCCAACGCTAGCTTTTAGTCCATTTGAAAGCTTTATCAACCTTATGCGCCACCCTGTAGCCTTGTTTATCAGCATAGTCTTTTTCACGCTGATAGCCGGTAGTATCTTTTACTTTAATAAGCCTATAGAAGTGAATTTCAGCCAATTATTCGTGCCCGCTATTGGTATGACATTAGGCTTTGCTTTATGGCCTGCAGGAGTCGCTTTAGTCTCTCATTTAAGCAAACAAGATGCCCGTTTAATGGCGCAGCTTGGGGTTAGTTTTGCGCTATTTAATTTGATGTGGTTTAGCGATGTTATTGAAACTATCGTCACCTTCAATAGCTCCAGTAATAGCATATTGCCATTGTTGGTCACTTTTACATCGGTCATACTTGCCTTTAGCTTATTCTGGTTAAATAGCTATATAGGTTTTCATATGAGTAGTAAAAGGCGGATAGTGGTCTCAGTAAGTATCACAATACTATTATTTGGTGGCAGCTATTTAATTCAATATAGTAAGAAACCAGATTTCAACCCTAGGCCAAATTATAACGCCACCATTATGATGCCTAGTTTTTTATTAACCAACAGCAATAGTGTAGATAAGTTTATCAATGACAGTAGCAAGCTTTTTGACAAGACCAAGAAAGAAGCTTTGAGTGAATAGATAAGTTACCAGTAGCGAGTTATGAAGCGGGTAGTTCGTAACTCGTTACTATTAATTTACAACTTTTAGTTATGGGCGTGGAATAAAACCCACTGCATCATAAACTGACGTTAATATTTTACTCGCTCGAAGAGACGCTTTTTCAGCACCACTTTTCATCACTTGCTCAAGAAAAGCATGATCTTCACGGTACTGATGATACTTGGTTTGGATTGGCTCCAACATAGTCACTACAGCGTCAGCGACATCACCTTTTAAGTGGCCATACATTTTATCTTCATACTCAGGTACTAAGCTATCAATTGACTTGCCAGTGGCACAGGAAAGCAAAGAAAGTAAGTTCGACACACCAGGTTTTTCTTCCAAATTATAATAAATACGCGCTTGCTCATCAGAATCAGTTACCGCACGTTTGATCTTTTTGGCGATTTTTTTCGGATCTTCTAATAAGCCAATAAAGTTACCTGGGTTAGTATCTGATTTTGACATTTTCTTGGTGGGCTCAAGTAAGCTCATTACTCGTGCGCCATGCTGAGGAATAAACGGATCAGGCACTGTAAAAATATCACCGTAAAGATTATTAAAGCGGGTGGCAATGTCACGCGCTAACTCTAAATGCTGTTTTTGATCATCACCAACGGGGACACTATCTGCGCGATACAACAAAATATCAGCCGCCATTAATACCGGATAAGTAAACAAACCTGAGTTCATATTTGCTTCAGATTTTTGCGACTTATCTTTGTATTGTGTCATACGGTTTAATTCACCCATTTGCGTATAACAATTTAACACCCAACTCAGCTGAGCATGTTCTGGCACATGAGACTGAATAAAAATAGTACTTTGCGCTGGATCTACGCCACAAGCAAGGTAAAGAGCTAATCCATCTAGAGTCGCTTTACGTAAATCTTCAGCTTTAGGGCGAACAGTAATGGCATGCTGATCCACCAACATGTAATAACATTCATGACTAGGTTGCATATTGACCCATTGCTTTAATGCGCCTAAATAATTGCCAATAGTTAATTCACCTGATGGCTGACAGCCACTTAATACAATAGGTTTACTCATTATTTATTTTTACCTTAAAATTTTTTAATCTGTAATTATACAAATTGGTATTATTTTGAAACTGTTGCTAATTCTGCACGCATTTCATCAATAGCTACTTTATAATCTGTTTGAGAAAATATGGCACTACCTGCAACAAACATATCTGCACCTGCGGCAGCAATTTCAGCAATATTATTGGCCTTAACGCCACCATCAACTTCTAGACGAATATCTCGGCCACTTTCGATAATTTTTTCTTTCACTAATCGTAATTTATCTAAGGTTGTAGGAATAAACGATTGCCCGCCAAAACCAGGGTTTACTGACATCAATAAAATGACATCAAGCTTGTCCATAACAAAATCTAAACACTGTAAAGGGGTTGCTGGGTTTAATACTAAACCCGCTTTACAGCCATGGTCTTTGATTAACTGTAAAGTGCGATCAACATGATCACTACCTTCAGGATGAAAAGTAATAATATCAGCACCGGCTTTAGCAAATTGAGGAATTAAACTATCGACTGGTTTCACCATTAAATGTACATCTATTGGCGCAGTTATACCGTAATCTCGCAACGACTGACAAATCATAGGACCAAAAGTTAAATTTGGAACAAAATGATTATCCATAACATCAAAGTGAACAACATCTGCGCCTGCCGCTAAAACCTTGGCGACGTCATCACCCAAGCGAGCAAAATCAGCAGATAAAATAGAAGGTGCAATTAAAAAAGAAGACATAACAAAAAAGCCCTAAAAAAAATTATCGCTATTATACCCAAGCTAACGTTAAATGCGAGTTTCACGACAGTATATAAGTAGTGCACCTAATTTGCCCAAGACAACTTTATTCGCACCACTTTGGCGCAATACTGGCTTAATCTAATGTTAATTTTTTTAGTATAATAATCAACTACAAAGCTTAACTCTTTGTTAAATTGTGATTATTAGCTATAATTAATTGACATTGTTCACTCAGGCATCATCTTTGCAAAATACTAGATAGATTCACAATATTTATAATAATTTAAAGAGATTAACATGAAAAAATCATTATTAAGCATCGCACTCACTTCACTTTTAGCTACATCGGCATTCATTTCAACGCAAGCATCTGCTACTGGTATTGAAGGCTTAAGTGCCAATGTTGGCGTCGTATCACAATACATTTTCCGTGGTATTGCACAAACAGACACAGCATCTGCTAGCGCTGGTGTTGATTATGAAAATGGCGACTTTTCTGTTGGTACTTGGGTTGCCGATGTACAAGATGGCCTAGAAGTTGACCTTTACGGTAGTTACGCTAATGAGTTAGATAATGGTTTCGGTTATAGCGTTGGCTTTACTTCTTACCAATATACTGGTGATTTTGATACGCAATATAACGAAGTTAATCTTGGCGCTTCATACGAATTTTTCTCTGTTGCTTATAGCGTAGGTACTTGGGAAGTTGAAGGCGGTTCAGATCAAGATTACACCTTCCTTGCTGTTAGTGCTGAATACGAAGGTTTTTATGCGACTTACGGTACTTGGGGTGACGAATTTGACGGCGATTACGTTGAACTAGGTTACGGCGCTGACGTTTCAGGTTTTGATGTAGGCGTAGCGTTAATTGCTAACTCTAAAGAGCTAAATGGCGGCATAAAAAATGATGAGTCTTTAGTGTTTAGCATTGGCAAATCATTCTAAGATATAGTTAACAGCTAACTAAAAAATATGACAATTAAAGTGTTAATAGGTTACTCGCTAACCGATTAACACTTTATTAATTTCTCACGTATTATCAAATGCACGTCAAACATATCATGACGCTGTTTACTACCTTGCCTTCACATTAGCGTTATTTACTCTTTAGCATACAAAGTAGTCATTATAATTGCTAAACCTTCGGTGACTTCAGTCTCATTCATTGCGGCAAAACCCAAACGGATAAAGCGATACTCGTTATCAAGTGAATCCTTATCTGATAAGTCATCATCAGGTGATTCTTTGAGGATATTAAATTCTACTTCAGTTTGTAGATATACCTGTTTAGCTAAGAGCTTTTCTTTTAAACCAACAATAGATTTACCCATATCTAACCATATTGCCATACCGCCTGCTGGTATTTCAAAATGTATTGGTAGGCCTTGTTCTTGATAAGATTCTAGCTGTAAAACCATAAAGTCACGACGTTTTTGATATAAACGTGTCATGCGTCGCAAGTGTCCTTCAAATCCCCCTTGCTGCATCCACTTAGCCACCGATTGCTGCACTAAGACATTACATTTATGGTTCATCAGCATTTTATAGGCCGCGAGTCGTTCAATTAAGGTGTTACTTGCCACAACATAGCCGATTCGCGCACCACCAAACATCAATTTTGAGAAAGTAGAAATGTAAATAACTAAACCCGCGGGATCATCTGCTGCCATAGGTGCAATGGGTTGGCTGTCATAATGAAATTCATGATCATAATCATCTTCGACGATGGCAACGCCATACTGCACTGCTAATTGGTAAATTTGCATACGTCTAGAAATATCCAAAGAGACGGTCGTTGGATATTGATGTAATGGTGTGAGGTAAAGCAACTTAACATTGCCCTGGGCAAATACTTGGGCTAAGTGCGCTGGTACAATGCCCCGTTCATCTTGTTTGATGGCAATCAATTGTGCACCTGTTCGCTCAAAGGCTGCCCAAGCAGGTGGATAGCCAAGCTGCTCAACCGCTACCTTATCACCAGGTTGCAACAATAATTGTGAGATCATATACAAGGCTTCTTGCGAACCATTACAAATCATAAGTTCTTTGTCTGTAATAGAGCGAACACGTCGTAAATATGTAGCAATCTCTTCGATAAGATCTGCTTCTCCACGGCTATCGCCATAACTCAAGTTATCAATATTAGGCCGCTGACAAGTTTGTGCAAAATGACTTTTTAACTCTTCAAAAGGGAATTTTCTAATATCTGGCTGCCCACCAGAGAAGTTGTAAGGATATAGGCTTGCCTTAACTTTTGGCGTAACAGGTAAGTCTAGTGTCACTCGAAATTTCCAATCAAAACTTTGCAGTGTTTTTTTTCTTTTATTTATTGCAAGGCTACTTTGAATCGGTAGGTGTTCTACCACCCGATATCCTGAACGCTCCTTCGCTTCAACCCAGCCTTGCGCTACTAATTCAGCCAATGCCGCCATGATGGTATGACGGTTTACTGATAACTGCTGAGCAAGTTTACGGGCTGAAGGCAGCCCTTCTGTCGGAGCAACCTGCCCTGCTTTAATGGCTTTTCTCAAGGCGTCAGCAATAACTAGGTATTTTGCCTGTTTACCTGCATCCTTATTTTCAGAAAATAACTTTAAGGTTAATGCTTTCAATCTGGTCTATCAACTTATAGATATCTGGTTGTAGTAGTTATACCAAAAACAACGATAATAACAACCACTCAATCCCCTTTAATGGAGCTACTTATGCTTAAACCTATTACGCTAGAAACTAACTTAATTAAGCTAGAACCAATGACTATGAAGCACCTGAACGCTTTTTGTTTAGCCGGTAATTACCCACAAGTTTGGCAGCATATGCCAATAAACCGTTGTCAAAGCCGTGATATTGCAGAAGCATGGATGGAAGAAGCGATTAATGATATGGCACAAGGATTACAACTCGCGTTTGTTACTATCGATAAGAAAACGGATAAAATCATTGGTTCAACACGCTTATTTCGTTGGAATGATAAAGATAAAGCCATTGAACTTGGCCATACTTTTATCACCCCTGATTTTCAGCGAAGTTATGTTAACTCTCATGCAAAATACCTAATGCTAAAACACGCTTTTGAGCACTTAAAGCTCTCTCGTGTCGAAATATGTACTCATGAAAATAATCAGCAATCACGTAATGCTATTGCGCGTATTGGTGGCCATTTCGAAGGTATATTAAGGAAGCATCGCCGTTCACCTAATGGTGATTTTAGAAATACTGCAATTTTTAGCATTATTGATGATGAATGGCCACAGGTAAAAACAGCGCTGTTAAATACAACTCGCAGCCCTGAGGAGTTTGACCATGTATCCACCTAAATACTTTCAAACAAGTGAAGAAGAAAGCCATAAATTAAGTGCTCTGATTACTGACAATCCACTAGCAACACTGTTGGTGAATGTTGATAAACCAGTACCACACATTAGCCATATCCCTTTTCATTTTGCTGAATGGGCTGAGCATACTGAAAATACTACTGAAACAGAGACCAAGGTGCTAGTTGCTCATGTCAGTAATCAGCATCCATTAGCAGAAAAACTATTAACGCAAAAAGATGTGCTAGTGAGTTTAGTCTTTCATGGTGAGCAAGGCTATATTTCACCTCACTGCCATGATAATGCCGGTTCAAATAGCAATATCAGCGGGCAAGTGGTGCCAACATGGAACTATGCCAAAGTTCATGTAACGGGCTTTGCTAACATAATAAAAACGCCTGAGCAAAAGTATCAGCAAATGCTTATAAGTAGCCAGTTCTTCGAACGTGAACAAAAACAGCCCTGGCAATTAACCCAGATGAGCAATAACAAAGTACAACAAATGTTGACGGCCATTACTTTTTTTAAAGTGAGTATTGATACTTTTGAAGGGCGTTTTAAACTGAGTCAAAATAAACCAGAACAGGTGAAAAAGAGCATAGCTGAGAAGTTGGTACAAAGTGGTAAAGCTGAACTTGCTAATCAAATCGAATAAATTATTATAAAGGCTTCAGTAGCATTAAAGTTAAAAATAGCTTGGCTAACCAATATGACTAATAAGGTATTAATATTAGGAATTGGTTGCCCTTTATTTCAAATGATACAATCTAGTCATTTATACCTTATAGATTTCATTGAGTATTTACATTATAGTTTTCATTCCTTTACTGCATATTGGTAACATCAGAAATGAATTATATAAACTCATCACTTGTGAACACTATTAAAAGTGTTGCAGCAGCATTTTTCGGTGTACAAAGTAATAAAAACAGAGAAAGAGATTTTAGCCAAGGAAAGTTTAGCCATTTCATTATTGTAGGCATCCTTGGTGTTATCATTTTTATTGCCGTCTTAATTGCGATTGTTACTCTAGTAATTCCGAGTACTTAGCCACGTTAACTAACTAAAACTTATTTTAAAGGAATAAAGTAATTCGAGAATTAAAACCTCTGCTTTTCTCTTCTAAATTATAGAGTTCAGAGATAAGGTTACGCCTGTCTAGTTTAATCTAGTGATAGTCAAACTTAGCGTAAAAATGATCTTGTAGCACTAAAATGTAGGCTTTATTTGTATAGAGCCAGTATTTCCTTAACCTTTATTCGCCCTTTTCCTTTTTGGCTTATTGAGCGCTGCACCTGAAACAACTTCTTTTTATTTGCGTCTTTATATAATTCACGAGTAAAGTCTACATAATGGTTTGATATCAATGTAGGTATCTTTTTACTTCTTGCTTTCTCTGCACAATTTACAAGTCTAAGTTGGTCTTCATCAGTAAATGAGTTACCTGCATAGGCAGTGAAGTTTGACGTTCGATTTATTGGTGAATAGGGAGGATCACAATAAACTACATCATCAGCTCGAAGTTGAGAAAACGCAGTTTCAAAGTCCCCTTGTATAAAAGTTGCTTTTTGAGCTTTTTCAGAAAAGAATTCTAATTCTTTTTGCGGAAAGTACGGATGTTTATATCGTCCAAAAGGCACGTTATATCCACCGCTTTTGTTATAGCGACATAATCCATTATAGCCGTGTCTATTTAAATACAAAAACAATAGGGAGCGTTCATATGGATCAGTAGATTGATTAAATTGATTTCTAAATTCGTAATACTTTTCCGGCTGATTATTCTCGCCATTAAAAAACTTTGCTGAATCCGCAATAAACCGATCAGGTTGATTTTTAATTAGGTTGAATAAGGAAATAAGATCTTGATTCATATCGATCAAAAGGTATTCTTTAAACTCAAAATTTAGAAAAACAGAGCCACCGCCAACGAAGGGTTCCACTAATCTTCTTTTACCTTTTGTAGGCAACAAACTAGCTATATCATTTATAACTTTTTTTTTCCCACCTGCCCATTTCAAAGCAGATCGCATACTAACTTGTGATTTAACTTGAGTCACAAAAAAACCTATAAATTATTCGTAGCTATAGCTAACATGATTGCCTGTCGATAAACAGATGATATATCCATTTTCATATTTTTGAAAAACATAAAAGTATAGCAACATCTAGCAAACGTAAAAACACGATTTATCTTACTCGTGCTATCGTAACTAGTAGTTCTTCTATATTTATTCTTAGAGGCGGATTGTAGCTTGAATTACTGGCTAACGGTATTTATTTCACGCTTAATTGTTGAAACCGACTTTAAAAATGAACCTAGGTTATTTATAGCTTGTGGAAGTTTGTTTATTGCCTCTCTTGCTTGAGTTTTATCGCTAAAAATTTTAGAGGTAAGTACATAAAATTGTTGAGTGTTTAATTTTTTCTGATAGCTAAAATATTCTATTTCATTATTTTGTTTAACAAATTGTTCTAATCTTAATAAATCAGAAAAACCTGTTATTTGTACAACGTAACCACCTTCTGAGTTTAGGTAATATTGCTCATTTAATATTACTGGCAATACAGGTAAATTACTGAGCTTATCTTGCTTCACATCGCTAGCAGTAACTTCCTTTGGTGTTACTTGTGTCTTTGTTATTATTAAAGCAGACTTTTCAAGGTTAGCCGTTACCTTATTCTCAAATACAGTTGATTCAGCTAACATCAATGCTTGTAAGATATCCTCGCTTTCCGCCGTAGCTAAAAACAAATCCTTATGTGTATTTTGGTCTAGTAAGGCAAGATGTACATCAGAAACACTAGCGAGGTTATCCTGCGTTGTTAATATTTTTGTTTCTTTCGGCGCTATGATTTCTTTCGACGCTATAAAAGGGATTTCATTTACTAATGGTGAAACAGGTAAAGTCACCAAGTTCACGCTTTTAGATTCCGTTAATAAAAACCAAAAGGTAATTGCTATCAATAAACTAATCAGAGAAGCGAGAGTTATTTTTAATCTTATACTGGTTTTGAATACTGAAGAATTGTTTTTAAACTTGGCATGGTCTAGAGCAAGAACTTGCCCACTACTGGCGTCAATAATGCTAGTTTTCTTATCAAAAATTGTTTTATTTTGCCCTATTTCTGTTGCTGCTAGTACTAAACCAAATATCACAACATTAATATTGTTTTTTGTTTTCTTCGCAATATCTACAAGCTGACAAAGTTCATACTTTATTTGTAATGATAATGACTGTGCATGTTCAACAATAATAGTAATGATACCATTATTTTGCTTCGCTAAACGCAAAATACTCACTGCTAGTGATTGCTCTGGATCGAACAAGGTGTTGGCAAATAATTGCTCAATTAAACGACAGCGCATTTGAATATCGTTAATTTTGCTTGATGCTGAAACAAAGGCAACATTCATTTCTTGTTGGCTGGGTTCTTGGCTAATATTAGCTAAGTATTGACGTGCTACTTTGGAATAAACAGCTGGATTTTTATCAACAACAACAGTCATCTGCTTTGAGAAGCGCTGTATATAATCAATGCGAGCGATGACACTAATTGCCGTTGTTGATATTTCTACCATATCATCTTCAACACTATCATCAGCTATCTCATTTATTTTGATCTGATTTATCCGCGTACTCGCTAGTGCTGACATATCCAACCCTTTCTATAATATTTGCTTCCTATTGTATTTTAGAAAGCATAAACAGTTATAGAATTTGCTGAAGCATATCCACAGTCACATCATCGCGAATTTCTGATTGTCCAATAGCAGTAGGGACAATAAAACGCAATTTACCGCCGATATTCTTTTTATCACGGCGCATATGTCGAACAAAATCATTAAGCCCCATAGTTTTTGGCGCAATTAACGGTAAATCAAATGCTTTAATAAGTGATTCTATTCGACAAAGTTCTGACACTTCAAGCAAACTCATTGCTACTGCTAATTTAGCAGCAAGTACCATGCCAGTAGCAACAGCTTCACCATGAAGCCAGTTACCATATCCTTGTTCTGCCTCAATGGCATGACCAAATGTATGACCTAAATTTAGTAATGCTCGTACACCAGCTTCTGTTTCGTCACACGCAACGATATCAGCTTTACATTGGCAACATTTCTCAATCATTTGAGCTAACGTATTTTTATCGCCAGCTTTAATTGAAATAATATTTTTCTCTAGCCATACAAAGAAATCATAATCTCCTAAAATGCCATATTTGATGACTTCAGCCATACCAGCATTGAATTCTCGCCCAGGCAATGTAGCAAGGCTATCAATATCAATAATTACCGCTTTAGGTTGATAAAAGGCTCCAATCATATTTTTACCAAGCGGATGGTTTACTGCAGTTTTTCCACCTACAGAAGAATCTACCTGTGATAAAAGAGTTGTCGGAACTTGAATGAAATCTATGCCTCGTTGATAACAAGCAGCAGCAAAACCTGTAATGTCACCAATAACTCCACCGCCCAAAGCGATTAACGTTGTATCACGACCATGCTCATTCGCTAATAAATGCGACATAATACGCTCAAAGTTTGTTAAGTTTTTCTCAGCTTCGCCATCAGGTAAGATAATTTCATCAACGTCAAATTTGGTTAATTTCTCTTTGATATTAGCAAGGTAAAGCGGCGCTACAATCGTATTTGTAACAATACAAACCCGCTTATTTCGAATATGAGAAGAAAACAGCTCTGAATGATTAAACAGACCTGAATCTATATAAATTGGATAACTACGAGTGCCTAAATCAAGCTGAAGTGTTGACATGTTTTATATCTACTACTGTAAGGACGTTAAAATTAGAAGTCTAAACGTTCAATAATTTTGTGCGCCACAACTTTAGCACTTTGATCATCGGTTTTAATAATCACATCGGCAATCTCTTCATAGAAAGGATTACGTTCGATTGCTAAATTTTCTAATACTGTGCGCGGCTTTTCTGATGTTTGTAATAAAGGACGACGACGATCTCTTTGAGTACGAGCCACTTGTTTATCTATTGTGGTTTCAAGATATACTACAATACCACGAGCAGATAAGCGGTTACGAACTTGGTCGCTAATTACAGAGCCACCACCTGTAGCTAAAACAATACCTTGTTTTTCACTTAAGTCTTCAATAACACCCTCTTCTCTTTTGCGAAAACCTTCTTCGCCTTCAAGATCGAAAACCCAAGCAATGTCTGCCCCAGTACGACGTTCAATTTCTTGATCAGAGTCAAAAAATTCAAGATGTAGTCTGTCAGCAAGCTCTCTACCTATAGTGCTTTTTCCTGCGCCCATAGGCCCAATCAGGAAGATATTACGTTTTTCTGCCATTAGATTTACTTAATACTCGTTTGTTTCAGATCATATCAAAAGGGAATAACAGTAGTTGCCTATATTACCTTTTGACGTTATAGAGGTCTCCCTCGGAAATTCAAGGGCGTAATTATCGCAATTGTTGGGGTAAGATTGCAAGTAACATTGTCGTTAAGTAGATAAAAAACCTACTTGACGACAATTAAATTACAAATCGGCGCTAAAAATGCTCAGTAACAATGCGCGGAGTTACAAAAATTAGTAATTCTTTTTTCTCATTAAACTGGTTAGTGTTCCTAAATAACCAACCAAAATAAGGAATATCACCTAATACCGGTACCTTAGAAATTGTACTTATAATAGCTTGTTGATAAATACCACCCAACACAATAGTTTCACCGTTATTCACCAGTACTTGAGTACCTATACGTTGGGTATCAATTGCAGGGGCCTCACCATTTTGCACTGCAGATATTGTATCTTGAGTAACCACTAAGTCCAAAATAATTTTATTGTCGGGGGTGATATGTGGCGTTACCGTCAAACTAAGCACAGCTTTTTTGAATTGTGTTGTAGTGGCCCCACTTGAAGCCGCTTCTTGATAAGGGATTTCAACACCTTGTTCAATATAAGCTTCTTTTTGATTTGCCGTGGTAATACGAGGGCTGGCAATTATTTCACCTTTGTTTTCTTTTTCCATTGCGCTCAATTCAAGATCTAAAATGGTTCCATCTGCTAATCGAGCGACTTGAAATGCTAAAGCTCCTGCAGGATTTATTACTGGCAAATTAACATTTAGTCGATCTGTTAATGCTGGAACAAGGCCGGTATTAGCCGTATTTGCACCCTCTAAGGAACCAGAGGTTGCATATTGCCCATCAGTATCGGTAATTCCCCAACGAATCCCTAATTCTTCATTTATATTATCTTTAACGGTTACCATACGCGCTTCAATGATAACTTGACGCACTGGTATATCTAAAATATTCACCATACGTTTAATATCTTCGATACTTTTCGCAGTATCGCGAATCAATAAGGTATTTGTGCGTTCATCTACTGAAACACTGCCACGAGATGAAAGAATACTAGTATCTTCATTCTTGATTAGGTCCGCAAACTCGATAGCTTTAGCATAATTGATTTGTACATATTCTGAATACAAAGGTGCTAATTCTTCCACTTGCTGCTGGGCTTGCAAGTTCTTTGCTTCTCGAGCTGCCAATTCATCGCTTGGCGCAACCATTAAAATATTACCTTGCATGCGCTTATCAAGACCTTTCACTTTCAAAATAATATCAAGTGCTTGATCCCAAGGAACGCCGTCCAAGCGTAATGTAATATTGCCTGTAACTGTGTCACTAGTAATCAAGTTAAATTCATTATAATCAGCAATAATTTGCAACACTGTACGAACGGGAATATCTTGGAAGTTTAGTGATATTGTACGACCAGTAAAATCTTCGCTATCACCTAAGTAACCTGGCACTTTCTTTTCTTGTTCTTTTACCGTCAAGATAAACAAATTATCTGTTTGATTATGTGAAAAAGTAAAGTGCGTATCAACATCAATGACTAAACGAGCATTACGACCTTCTTTAAATGTTTCAATACCCGAAACAATCGTACCAAAATCGGTTACATCTAGCTTATAGAGTAAATCATCAATTATCTCTGTATTATGGAACTCAACATTAATTTTTCCCAATTTATCGTTCACATCAACAGCAACCATGCTGTCTTTTAAATAGACTAGTATTTCAGCAGAATTATTTTCACCTAAACGAAAATCAAGTGAATCTACATGATTAATAAATTGTTCACCTGCTGGACTTAACGCTTCTACAATTTCGGCTGATTGACCATAATTAAAAGTAATAGAAAATTGTTTACCATTTAAAGCGACATCAAACACTGATAATTTGTCTAATTTTATCAAGGCAACAACTTTACCTGAGCTATTATCTAATACGACATTAGTAATACCCGCATGATTAATCAGCGTTTCTTTAATTTTTTCATCATACATATTGGCCGCAAATTTAATCTCAACAGAAGCAGAATCCATAGAGGTTTTTACCGCCGGTAGTGTAAGTATTTCTGCTGAGAATTCAAATACGAGCTCAATCTGATCATCTTGAATGGTATTATAAGAAAGTCCTAATAACTTACTATCAACTGCTTGCTCTGCACTGAGATTGAAAGATATGGAAATAAATACTAACATCGTTAAGCAAGCCAACAAAACTTGTTGCACCTTGGCCACGCTACTAAAGATTTTATAATTTTTCATTTTATTAAATAGCATTATTATTTCCCTTTACCCTGCGGATTCTGATAGAGCAATTTTAATCACTGTCTCACGTTCTACCCAACAACCTGCACCGTCAGGTGCTAGTTCAACTAATTTTACGCTTTTAGCATTAACTTCTATTATATGACCATTAAATAAACCCATGTAACTACCTATAGCAACCCTGTGTAGGGTAAAATCAGAAGCCTCAACTAAAGCCCAAAGTATACCATCATCCCCCAAAGTGCCACGCATTGTTATATCACCTAGTGCAAATTTTTCTAATGGTTGCTTACGGCGACGAGGGTCTGGACTTATACATCCTGACATTTGTTGAATTTTTTGTTGGATGACTTCTGGCTTTGGTAAAGAAAATGGGCTTCTTAAATCAAATGCCGAGTATTCATAATGGTTAAATGGGTGTACTTCTGGCATAGGATCAATTTGGCTAGTAGTGGTCTCTCTAACCTGTTGAAGGTGAGCACTAAGGTCAGTCGTATCATCATAACAACCAGCAAGTAAAACTAAAGTAATTAAAGCTAATCTCTTCATTTTATTTTAGCCTCTTGGTAGCGGTAGGTTTTAGCTTCGAGTTTTAAATTCAATGTATCTTTACTTGCTGGCATAATATCTATTTTAAAATCATGTAAAGTAACAATTCGAGGTAATCCTGCGATTTTACTAACAAAGTTACCAAAAGAATGGTAAGGACCATTTACTTCGATATCAATAGGTAACTCTATGTATATCTCTTTGCTTATTTCAGGTTGCCATTCTAATTTAACAAAGTCTAAACCACTTATAGTGCCTATGTAGGTAATATCGTCTAATAAGCCAGGCGTTTCATGACTATTTGGTAAACTTCTTAATTGATTAGCAAAAATATCTTCTGCTTCGAGCATTTGTGCTCTAAATAGCTCTAAATTTGCGGCAACATGGTATTTGGCTTTATAAGACTGTTTTAATGTAGCTTCTTCAGCAATAACCTGATCAAGTTGCTTGATTTTGTCACTAACTAAACCAACATACCCTAAACCGATAACAACAATTGATAAAAAAATAGTCAATACTAACTTTGCTGCTGCTGGCCATTGACCGATATTTTCAAGTTCTAAATTTTCAAATTGCGATGCATCAAATTTCAAAAGGCACCCCGATTAAGCCTTAAGGCTTTACTTAGCAAAGAGATTATAAATCTGATATGTATCACTTACCACCCCCACTCGCAGTATTTGAATCATCCACCAACCCTTTAATCTTCACCCGCATCTTAAAGCTACTTAGTAATTTTGGCGAGCCATCATCTGAGGTAATTGACTCTGGCGTAGCATCAGTGAATAAATCTGATAATTCAATCGCTCTGATCATATTAGCTAAATGATTATTTGATTCACTTTTTCCTGTTATTTGAATGATATTGCCTTTTTTATCAATTTGAGTGATATATATTCCATTCGGAATTATCTTGGCTATTTCATCAAGGACTTGCGTTCCAACATTACGGCTGCGTTGTAACTGCTCAACAACATCAATACGTTTTTGTAATGCTGCTTTTTTATCGTTTAAGGTTTTTATTTCTGCTATTTTTATGTCTAATAATTGAATTTCATTTTTCAAAAAGGCATTACGTGATACCTGTCCATCAATACGCGCTTGAAAATATAAGTTCACAGCCAAAATTAAAGCAAAAGCAAGCATCACTGCTGCAACTAAAAGGGTAAAGAATTCTTTTTTCTTAGCCTTCAGTGCTTCTTCGCGCCAAGGAAGTAGATTTATGTATGCCATGGCGTAAAACTCCTTAAAGCTAATCCTGTTGCCACCATAAATTGCGGTGCTATTTTAGCTAATTCATCTGCATTTATTGTCTTTGCTATTTCCATATTATTAAAGGGGTTAGCAATAACAGTATGGATACCCAACTCATCGGATAGTAATTTCTCTATACCTTCAATTGAAGCAGTTCCACCAGAGACAAGTAAATAATCAACTTTAGCTTCACCACTTGAAGTCAAAAACATTTGAATAGCTCGACGTATTTGTTGCATTAATACGGTATGAAAAGGAGCTAACACTTCAAAAGTATAATTTGGGGGTAAATCGTGGGTGATTTTTGCTTCTTCAGCGTCTTCAAATGATTTGTTATAATACGAAACAATTGAACGAGTATATTGTTCACCACCAAATATTTGATCACGACTATACAGGTGCTTTCCTGCCTTGGTTACAGAAAAAAGTGTCATCGTTGCGCCAATATCTACAATTGCTACTGTTTTATTCAACGCATCTTCAGGTAACTGTGACAAACATAAATCATGTGATCTACTTACGGCATAAGATTCAACATCAATAACTTTCGCATGAAAATTACCTGACTCTAAAGCAGCAACTCTCGCTTCAATCGACTCTGTTCGTGCTGCACTAAGCAAGACATTAACTTTGCTCGGATCTGATTCATTCACATCTAATGATTCAAAGTCTAAACTTACTTCATCAAGAGGGTAAGGGATTAAACTATCAGCTTCTATTTCAATCTGGCTGGCTAATTCATCTTCACTAAGGGCCACATCCATATAAATAATTTTAGTGATTACTGTTTGGCCAGATACCGCGGCTGCAGCTTCTTTTGCCTTCATAGATATGTTTTGGCGAATTTTAGTAATAACATTACCAACCGCTTCAATATCTTGAATTTCACGATCAACAACTGCACCACGTGTCATGGATTCAATTGCATAATCTTCTATAATATAGCCTTCACTACCTTGGCTCAATAAAACCGCTTTGACTGCATGGGATCCTATGTCGATCCCTACCATCATAGTCGCCTTCTTTTTCCATAAATTATCTAGCATAAAAGCCCACTAAATTATATTGTTGTAATTATTTTAGACATGTATTTCACATAAATACATTTATTACATGGTTTTACAAGATATACTAGTCTTATCTTACAATTTTATCCATAAATAGAGGGAATGTAGTGTTTTCTGTCAAAAATCTTTTCAAGCTCACTGTTACCTTAGTCTTTATCATTATTTTTGGCACATTTGTTTTATATTTGACTCTACGCGACGAATTACCCGATATTAAATCGTTAAAGGATGTTCAATGGCAAACGCCCATGAAAATCTACAGTATTGATGGGTCGTTAATTTCTCAATTTGGTGAAAAAAAACGAAAGCCATTAACCTTTGATGAAATTCCTCAACAGTTAGTAGATGCATTATTAGCCACCGAAGATGACCGTTTTTATTTTCATTTCGGTGTTGACCCTATCGGCATGGCACGCGCGGTTATAGGTCAAATAACGGGAAATAGTAGAGGCGGTGCTAGTACCATCACTATGCAAGTAGCTAGAAACTTCTTTTTAACTCGCGAACAAACTTATATTAGAAAAGTTAGAGAAATATTTTTATCTTTTCATATTGAAAGCTTATTAACTAAAGATGAAATACTAACGCTGTATGTAAATAAAATACCACTAGGGCACAGATCTTTTGGTTTCGGCGCCGCTGCGCAAGTCTATTATGGCAAGGACATTGATCAACTTAATTTAGCGCAAATAGCTGTATTAGCGGGCCTACCAAAAGCGCCCTCTACCTATAACCCCATTCGCTCTGTTGCAAAAGCCAAGTTACGAAGAACAACAGTATTACAGCGCATGTTAGTGAGTGGCTATATTACTGACCAAGAATATCAACAGGCAAAAATAGCTCCAATTACCGGTAAGCGCCATGGTGCAAAAATAGAATTAAACGCGCCTTATATTGCTGAAATGGCTCATCAAGAAATGCTCACCCGCTATGGCAAAGAACAAGCTTATACTGGTGGTTATAAAGTATTTACTACTGTCACTAATAAATTACAACAAGCCGCACATTCTGCGGTTACGACAAATTTATTACGCTATGACCAACGCCATGGCTACCGTGGTGCAACTCTATCTCTTCGCCCGACTGAAGAGCTTAGTGACATTAAAAGCTCACACACAAACGACAGTGCTCAATCAATGACCACACATTCACCGTTAACAGCTGAAGAAATTTCAACCGCACTTGCTAATGTTGATTACTATCAAATGCTAGTACCTGCAGTTGTTACACTGGTTAATGAAAAATCCGTCAATATTACCTTACGAGACAATCAAGAAGCGATTATCCCCTGGGCAGGAATGGCTTGGGCCCGCCCTTATATAAACGACCAAAAACAAGGTCCAGTGCCCAAAATAGCAAGTGAAATATTTAGTTATGGGGATTTGATATTAGTCAATAACATATCAGTAGGCGAATACCGTTTAAGCCAACTTCCTAGTGCCAGCGCGGCCATTGTTTCTGTTTCACCTGACAATGGCGCAATTAAAGCTGCGGTCGGTGGTTTTAGTTTCAAACAAAGCCAATTTAACAGGGTCACTCAAGCTAAGCGCCAAGTCGGTTCGAATATTAAGCCTTTTATTTATTCTGCAGCATTAGAAAATGGCTATACGCTCGCCTCTTTAATCAATGATGCTCCTATCAATCAATGGGATAAAAGTAGTGGTGTTGTATGGCGGCCAAAAAATTCGCCAGAAACATATGTTGGGCCAATTAGGATGCGATTAGCCTTAGCGCAGTCAAAAAATGTAGTTGCGGTAAGATTGTTAAAAAGTATTGGCATAGATAAAACCGTTGATCACCTATCATCTTTCGGTTTTTCACCCGATGAATTGCCCCGTAATGAATCCTTAGCTTTAGGTTCAGCTTCCCTCACGCCCTTAGAGCTTGTTACCGGCTTTGCAACGTTTGCCAATGGCGGTTTTTTAATCGAACCTTACTTAATTGAGCGTATTGAAAATCCACAAGGGGAAATAATCTATCAAGCGAGTCCTGCATTGGCTTGCGATCCTTGTATTGCAGTTACTGAATATAATGAAAACACGGAAGAAATAAGCGCATATGATGATGAATACTCAACAAATAGATTAGTGGATGAAAGTCCTATTAGTGCACCATTAATTTCCGCGCCTAGAGCTATTTCTGCACAAAATGCGTTTTTGATCACCCAAGCACTTAATAGTGCTATATGGGGGGCTGATTGGTCAGCTGAACATGGCTGGCAAGGCACTGGTTGGCGTGCTAGAACATTAGAACGTCGTGATATTGGTGGTAAAACAGGAACCACCAATGAAGCTAAAGATGCTTGGTTTTCCGGCTTTACTCGACGTTTAGTAACCACCTCTTGGATTGGCTTCGATGACCCTAGTCGTAACCTAGGTAAAACTGTCTACAATAATAATCTAGGTAAAAATCAAATTACTGGCAAAGAGTTTGGCGCTAAGTCCGCCCAACCTGCATGGATAAGCTTTATGAAAGTGGCGTTAACAGATATCACCGACGAGACTTTTGAAGCACCTGCTGAAATTGTTTCTGTGCGCATTGATAAAACGACAGGTAAGTTAACCACGAAAACCAATAAAAGTAGTTTATTTGAATACTTTGAGTTGGGTACTGTACCTACTGAATACATAAGTACTGATAATAGTGCTGATATATTTCAAAGTGGGGATGGTGTTAACAACGAAGAAGAGCTGTTTTAACTCACTCTTTTTCGTTGCTATGCCGGTAGGGCTTTAATCTAAAAGACTAAAAAGTAAAAAGACTAAATTTCTTTAATAAAAACTTTTGATTTTCGCTGAAAATTATACAGTTTTTGTTTGCCTTCAGGCAGCATATTTGTAGGTTGTTCAATAAACCCCTGTTCAAGAAACCAATGACCACTTACCGTTGTTAACACAAAAATAGCGGCAAGCTGCTGTTGCTTTGCGGCATTTTCCAAGGCCATCATCAAACGTCCTCCGCGATTACCTTTGCGATAATCGGAGTGAATAGCGACACATGCTACCTCGCCCATTTTAGCATCTGCATAGGGATATAAAGCGGCACAAGCAATAATAACATCTTCTTTTTTTATCACAGTGAACTTATCAATTTCTACTTCAAGTAGTTCACGTGAGCGTTTAACTAAGACACCTTCAGCCTCAAGCGGTGCTAATAATTCTAAAATACCGCCAACATCGTCAATAGTTGCTATTGCCACTTGTTCTTTATGATCTTTAGCAATCAAAGTACCGGCGCCATCACGGGTAAAGAGCTCCTGTAATAATGCCGTATCACTTTGATAGCTCACACAGTGACAACGTTCAACACCATTTTCACCGCATTGAATTATTGCGCGAAGCAATAACTGACGTACATGGCAATCTTTCTCATCCAATAATGTTTTCACTGTACGGACACTACAACTTCTGATCAATTCGCCCGTTTTAGCTAATAAGCCTTCATCTTCAGTTAAGGTGATCAATTTATCCGCTTTTAAAGCAATGGCAGTTTGTGCCGCAACATCTTCTAACGCAAGGTTGAATACCTCACCCGTAGGCGAATACCCTATTGGTGATAATAATACAATCGAGCCATAATTTAGCTGCATGTTAATGCCATCAGAATCAATTCTGCGAACACTACCCGTATATTTGTAATCAATACCATCACGAACCCCCATAGGCTTAGCAATAACAAAGTTACCGGTGCTGACACGAATTTGTGAGCCATGCATAGGTGAGTTGACTAAGCCTGTACTTAATAAGGCTTCAATATGTAAACGTAAAGAGCCGGTGGCATCTTTTACCGCCACAAGCGTATCAGCATCGGTAACACGAATATTACTTTCAATTACTTGGGTAATATTTCGCTGTATCATTCGTTCTTCAATTTGTGGTCGTGCACCATGCACGATCACTAACTTAACGCCTAAACTACGTAACAAAGAAATATCATGAATAATATTAGCAAAATTTTCGTGTGAAACAGCTTCTCCGCCAAACATTAATACTACAGTTTTACCACGATGCGCATTGATATAAGGCGCAGCACTTCTAAACCATTTCACATTATTTTTATTATTATCCATGATGATCTTTTCTTTTCCTAACTTCTTTTACTTTGTACTATCAGAACGACCAACAATATATTCCATTGCCACTTCATCTGCTGGGTCTTTATGAGGACTCGGCTCACTGTCTTCAATAATATTTTCAGCTAGTGAACTTTTATCAATTAAATGAAAGCCTAATTGAGTAAAATATTGTGGAATATAAGTCAATACAATAATTTGTTGTAGTTCCATCTGATGAGCAAATTCAAGTAAATATTGAACCAGTGCTTCACCCTGACCTTGTTTTTGAGCATTCTCGTCAATTACCACCGAGCGGATTTCAGCAAGCCCGGTTTGATAGATATATAGCGAAGCAGAACCGACCACTTTCCCTTCAATTTCAGCAACCACAAAATTTTGAATATCATGAATAATATTGTCACGTGTACGCGGTAATATTTCGCCTTTTTCAGCCCAAAACGTAGTTAAAGAAAATATACTGTCAACGTCTGACATTCTTGCTCGACGTACCGACATTGCTGCCGCTTTTTGTGCATTTAAACGTTGTTTAACTTGCTTTAATGCGCCTTTGATTTGTTGCTTACCTGGAGCGCCAACAACATTTTCATTCAGAATTTCACCTTCACCCGACTGAATATTCGCTAACGCTTGTTCAACCTGACCACGTGATGTACCACCAAGTGCTTCACGCTTATCTAACGTCGACTCTATTGATAAGTGTTGATAAACATCTTGGCCAATTTTTGTACTGTATTCTTGTAGCTGAGTCAGGGTTAAATCTTCTAACGGCACACCTTTGTCAATTGCTGCAAGTACCACTTCACCAACAATGTGATGTGCCTCACGAAATGGAATATCTTTACTCACGAGGTAATCAGCTAATTCGGTAGCGTTAGCATAACCTTGCTGCGCTGCCGCTAATGTGCGTGAACGATTTACTTTTAAACCATCAGCAACTAAAACTGCCATTTCCATGCACTCTTGCCACGTATCAAGGGCATCAAAAAGACCTTCTTTATCTTCTTGCATGTCTTTGTTATACGCAAGTGCCAATGCTTTCATGGTGGTTAACATACCCGTTAACGAACCAAAAACACGTCCTGCTTTACCACGAATTAATTCACATGCATCAGGGTTTTTCTTTTGCGGCATTAATGATGAACCAGAGCTAACTAAATCACTCATTTCAACAAAGCCTGCTTCACCTGAATTGTAAAAAATCAAATCTTCTGCAAAACGTGATAAATGCATCATTGAAATACTGGCTGAAGCAAGTAATTCAATAACATGATCTCTGTCAGATACCGCATCTAAACTGTTTAATGTCGCTGTTCTAAAGCCTAAAGTATGCGCTAATTTATTACGATCGATAGGGTAGGCTGTACCTGCTAATGCACCTGAGCCTAATGGCGAAACGTCTAAACGATAAAGCGCGTCTTTTAAACGACCAATATCACGGTTAAACATTTCAACATAGGCCAAACACCAGTGACCAAACGTTACTGGCTGGGCGCGTTGTAAATGGGTGTACCCTGGCAATACCGTGTCTTTTTCACGCTCAGCCAAGTTCATCATGGCTTGTTGTAAATTAACTAAAGCAAACAATAATTCGCCGCCCGTTTCTTTACACCAAAGCTTTAAATCTGTAGCCACTTGGTCATTACGGCTACGGCCCGTATGGAGTTTTTTACCTAAATCACCTGTTTTTTCAATGAGTGCAATTTCAACCCAACTATGAATATCTTCGGCATCTGAGCCTAAAATCTGCTGTGGATTTTCTTCAACAGAAGCTTTCAATTCATTAAGTGCCGCGGTAAGTTCAGTTAACTCATTATCGTTAATTATCCCGACAGAATGAATAGCACCGGCCCACGCAATAGAGCCAACAATATCTTGCACGGCCATGCGGTAATCAACAGGCAGAGAATCATTGAATTTTTTAAACTGTAAACTAGGTTGCCCTTTAAAGCGTCCGCCCCATAAAGCCATAGTTATTTACTCCAATTTTTTTCGAAAATACTACTTAGAATGTAAAGAGAGCTAGCGACGCTAGCTCTCATAAGTAAAGCTATTGTTACTTGCCTTTCTGAGAAAGTGCAGTAATACGGCTAGATAAACTGAATAAACGGATAAAACCTTCGGCATGTTTTTGGTCGTAAACATCATCAGCCCCAAAGGTAGCAAACTCTTCTGAGTAAAGGCTATTAGGAGAGCGACGTTGAATAACTTGCGCCATGCCTTTGTATAGCTTAACGACTACATCACCGGTTAGTTTTTCAGCAAAAGAAGCAGCAGAAGCGAGTTGTGCTTTTGCTAATGGCGTAAACCAACGGCCGTCATAAATAACATGTGAGAACTCAAGACCAACTGACTCACGATATTTTAATGATTCTTTATCAAGAATTAGTGTTTCTAAACCTTTATATGCAGCCATTAATACTGTGCCACCCGGAGTTTCGTAACAACCACGAGACTTCATACCTACTAAGCGGTTTTCAACAATATCGATACGACCAACACCATGTGCTGCGGCTTTAGCGTTAAGATACATTAATGCTTCATATGCGCCTGCGCCACTTTGAGAAAAGTCTTTACCGTCAACAGACACTAATTCACCTTCAAGGAAGCTTAACGCTACTTTTTCTGCGACATCAGGTGCATCCATTGGATCAACCGTCATCGTCCAAACTTCTTTAGACGGCTCACACCATGGGTCTTCTAATTCTCCACCTTCGTGAGAGATGTGCCATGCATTGGCATCACGGCTGTAAATTTTAGTTAATGAAGCTGCACAAGGGATTTCACGTTCTGCTAAGTAATCTAATAAGTCTTCACGTGATACCATGTCCCACTCACGCCACGGCGCAATAACGGTAAGCTCAGGAGCAAGGGCTGCAAAACACGCTTCAAAACGTACTTGGTCATTACCTTTACCAGTACAACCATGACAAACCGCATCTGCACCAACTTTTAAAGCTATCTCAATGTGAGCTTTAGCAATAATTGGGCGCGCCATTGACGTACCTAATAAATATTGACCTTCGTAAACCGCACCCGTTTTAAGAATTGGGTAAATATATTCTTTAACATATTCTTCTTTCAAATCTGCTACGTAGCATTCAGAAGCACCTGAAGCGATGGCTTTTTCTTTAATACCAACTAGCTCTTCTTCACCTTGACCAACATCGGCACAAAAGGCAATAACTTCACAATTATCATAGTTTTCTTTTAACCATGGAATAATGGCCGAGGTATCTAAACCACCTGAATAAGCTAATACTACTTTTTTAATTTGTTTCTTTTGAATACTCATAATTTTGTTCTCTAATAATTCTTTAAATTTGGTTTAATTGTCTTCTAATAACTTTATATCATTTTAGTAATGGATTTAGCTTGAAGCCAGTTAGCTCAAGTTAAAGGAAAAAGCACGGAGTTGACGATAGTCAATGAGTACTTTTGACGCCTAAATTGAGCTAAATAGCAAAAAGATAACCATTACTTGTTAAATAGTGATACTAACACGGCATTCTGTGCCCACATTCTATTCTCTGCTTGCTGAAATACAACCGCCATTTCACTATCAAACAGTTCAGTGGTAATTTCTTCTTCCAAATGCGCGGGCTGGCAATGCATAACGACACTAGCGCTCGCTTTCGTCATCAATTGATGATTAACTTGGTATGGTGCAAAGTGCGCTAATATTTTAGCTTTCTGAGTTGCGTCTTCATCACCCATTGAAATCCATGTATCTGTATAAATAACATCTTGTGATCCGATAGCTTCAACATCCGTGGTGATAGTCAATTTTGCGCCTGACTCATTTGCCAATGCTTGTGCTATCACGACAATATTTGTTTGTGCTTCATAACCTGACGGGGTAAGCAAGGTAAAATCAACACCTAAGGTTGCTGCCATGACCATTAATGAATTAGAGACATTATTACCATCACCTACATAAGCCAGTTTTACCGCACTTATTTCGCTTTTATTTAACGTAGGCAGAAGCTCTGTTAAGGTGACAAAATCAGCCAATGCTTGACATGGATGATAGACATCACACAAGGCATTAATAACAGGAACACTACCGTGCTTGGCTAAACCTTGAATTGAATCATGGCTAAATACCCGAGCAACGATTGCATCGGCAAAACATGATAAGTTCTTGGCATAATCACTGACCCGTTCACGTTCGCCTAACTTGCCATTTTGTTGCCCTAAATACAAGGCATGACCACCAAGCTTGTTGATGCCCATATCAAAACTAACGTGGGTTCTTAACGACGGCTTTTCAAAAATCATCGCCACTGACTTTCCAGCTAATGCTTGGTTATAGTCGGCAGGGTTGTTTTTAATCTTAATTGCTAACTCAATCAAGGCTAACAATTGACTTTTATTCAACTGATCATCAGCTAAAAAGTGATTTAATTGGTTCGACATTAGAATCTTCTTTTAAAATATTTGGTTACGTTCATCGCCCTCATCGTTTCTTAACATTTATTAATAAATAATGAGGGCTATAAGATGCTAATCAGGCTGAATTTGTGTTCCAACACCCTGACCATCAAGTAATTGCATAATTTGCTCTGGCGATTGCCAGCTGGCAACCGCGATACTTCGTCGTAATTGATTCGCCGCATGCAAGGCTGCATTTACTTTAGCAGTCATACCACCGGCAATAACACCTTCATCAATAAGCTTGTTTGCTTGATCACTATCTAAACTAGGCAAATACTCACCATCAGCACCTTTTACGCCATTAACATCAGTCAATAACAATAATTGAGCGTTTAGCAACTGACAAATTGCCACTGCGGCATCATCAGCATTCACATTGACTAAATCGCCATTAGGTAACGCGCCAATAGAAGAAATAACAGGTAGAAAATGATTATTTAGTAAGGCATCTAATAATACACTATTTTTTGCACTAGGAAGACCTACTTGCCCTAAATCTTGTGGTGATAAATTACAATGAATCATGTCACCATCGGTTAGTGATAAGCCTACTGCGGGTAAATTCATACTATTGGCAGTAGCGACTATCGATTTATTTACAGTACCAGCAAGCGCACCACTAATTAAGCCTATTTGCTCTTTAGGTGTCACTCTCAAGCCATGTTTTTTAACGGTAGTAAAGCCTGCTTGCGCTAGCATATCATCAACAACGCAACCGCCGCCATGAACTAAAACTATTTTGGCGTCAGCCTTTAGCTTGGTGATTACTGATAATAAATTTTTGAGTGCATCTTCTTTTTCTAAGATGGCACCGCCTATTTTTATAACTAAAGGTTTTAGGTTGCTCATGTCTGTCTCTTATCTTCTTTTTATTCGTTACTACAATTAACTCGCTAACAAGCTATATTCACTTGGTAAACCGAGTGAAATATTAAAACACTGTAAAGCCTGTGATGCTGCACCTTTTAGCAAATTATCAATGGCACAACTGACTACAAGAACATGTTTTTCTTCATCAAGTTGCCAATGTACATCAGCGAATGGGGTATTGGCAACATTGCCAATTTGTGGCCAAGCACTTACTAGTCTCACCAATGGCTTATCAGCATAGGCTTGTTCAAATGCTTCTGTTACTTGTTTAGCGGTAATTTCGGTTTTTAACTGCAAGGTAACTGTCGCCAACAAGCCTCTTGTATAAGGTGCTAGATGAGGATTAAATATCACTTGAGCATTCGCTTCTTGCGATATTTCTGGCTGGTGTCTGTGCTGTAAAATATTGTATGGCTTTAAGCTAACTTCATTAAAGTTAGTCGCTAAAGAGGCACTTCTACCTGCGCCACTAACACCACTAATTCCATTAACTACAATAAGAGAATTTTCAATGTGAAAGTTATTGCTAGTGATAGGTTTAAGGGAAAGTAAACTGGCAGTTGGATAACAACCTGGAACGGCAATTAAATTTGTACTAGCGATATCATCTGGATGCCACTCGGCTAAACCATATTTAGCACTTGATAGCGCCTCTATATTGGCATGTTCAAAACCATAGAAAGTAGGATAATCTTGTGGGTTTTTAAGTCTAAAACCACCTGAAAGATCAAATACCTTTACTCCTGCCTCAACAAAAGCATGTGCCCAATCGGCACTAAATTCGTGAGGAGTAGCAAAGAAAACAGCATCTAATGTTTTGACAGAAGACTCAAACCATTCCTTAGAAAAAGACTTCAGGGGTACATCACATATCCCCTGCCAGCGACCATGTAACTCGCTAAAAAGTTTTCCACAGGAAGTAGAGTTTTCCGACACAACCAAATGTTGTATTGAAACTTTATCGTGCTTGCATAACAAACCAACTAATTCAGCACCTGCATAACCACTTGCGCCGATGACGGCGACCTTCATAACTTTTGACACAATCAAATACCTTAACATTCAAATAAACAATAACGATATGCTTTTTACCAGGGAATAACTACCTCTTATAACTAAAGCATTCAAGAGATAATAAAAAATTCTCTATCGTCGTCGTATTTCTTGAACAATTAGCATTACACTGTGCCTTATGAAAAAAGTAGCCTTATGAAAGCAGGTTATTTACACTATAATAGTAATTTATCAGCTAATGGGTAGTTATGCAACTATTAAGCATAATTATTTAAGTTTTTATTCAAGTATTTTCCGGAATAGTTTTTATGTCGCAACTACCTAATTTCACACAATCATTAACTCAGCTGATTGCCTGCCCTTCTATTAGCTCAACTCAAGCTAGTTGGGATCAAGGTAATTTAGAAGTTATTCAACTACTTGGAACATGGTTTGAGCAGTTAGGCTTTAGCATTGATATTCAGAAAGTGCCCGGTGCACATAAAAGCAGTGACAACAAATATAATTTACTTGCCAAACTTGGCAATGGTGAAGGTGGTTTGTTACTTGCCGGACATAGTGACACAGTGCCTTTTGATGAAAGCCGCTGGGAAAGCGACCCTATGGGTGTGGTCGATAAAGATGATAAGTTTTATGGCTTAGGCACTTGTGATATGAAAGGGTTTTTCGCCTTTATTTTACAAGCTTGTAAAGGACTTAATGCTAAACACCTAAAAAAACCATTATATATTCTTGCAACTGCCGATGAAGAAACCACCATGGCCGGAGCGCGTTTTTTTGCCCAAAGCCAAGCGGTAAAACCTGATGTGGCAATTATTGGCGAACCCACTAACTTAGTGCCCGTAATGATGCACAAAGGACACATGTCACACCGTATTAGTGTGCAAGGACAATCAGGCCATTCTAGCAAGCCTAGTTTAGGCGTTAATGCCATTGAAATCATGTATAGAGTCATTGGCGAGCTAATCACCTTACAAGAAAAATTTGATTTGAACTATAAAAATGAAGCCTTTGATGTACCCGCGCCAACCCTAAATATGGGTGCGATTAAAGGTGGTGATAATGCTAACCGCATTTGTGGTCACTGTGACTTAGACATTGATTTACGCTCACTGCCAGGTATGAGTGATGACGAGTTGCTACATTGGTTGAGCGAAACCTTAAAACCTCTAGCTGAAAAATATCCTGGTCGTATCAGCTTTGAAGAGTTACATCCTAGTTCTCCAAGCTTTGAACAAGAAAAAAGTGCATCTAATAAAACATGTTTTGTTAGCATTGCCGAAGAAATTAGTGGTCATAAATGTTGCGCGGTCAATTACGCTACTGAGGCTCCTTTTATTCAACAGCTTGGCTGTCAAACAATTGTATTAGGGCCTGGTTCAATTAACCAAGCTCATCAGCCTAATGAATTTTTAGCTCATAGCGAAATTGATAAAACAGACAAGTTGTTAGTAGCAATGATCCAGCGTTATTGTCTATAACCTTAAAACAATCTATAACCTCAAGCTTTAAGCGGCTTGAGTATAGTTCACTAATATCCCTTTATTTTTTATAAAAAATCGGAATGAATAACTTCAACTAGGGTTATTATTTCTCCAAATCTTTTAACGCTTTAAGATCACTACGTTCTATTTCTTGAGCATAAATTGCTCTTGGTTTATCGGTAATACTCGTATATAACACTACCTTACTATCAGTCACTTGAATACCGTAATCACCTGATGTTAGGTAAACACCATCAGAATATTTACCCGATGTAGATAACCAGCCTGCTTTGTTTTGTTCTAGCCATTTTTGCAGCATAATGTATTCTGCATTTTCCGCAGTTAACTGTATTTGTTGTCCACCACTATTGCTCAAAAACACCGTCACTTCAGCGTCAAGTTGCACATCAACTAATTTACTGCAGCCCATTAGCATAAGTAACAGTATCGATAAAACTAGCATGTTTTTTTTCATTTTTATTGTCCAATCCATTTATGTTGAGAATAGAACACGTCTAAACTAAAATAATAATATCGCTATTTTAAGCTAACTTGTTCCTTAATAATTTGATAAGACTCAATCTTTTAGCTTTTTTCCATTCGACTAAGGATTATTATTCTTTCATATTGAGGCGTTTAGCTTAACTCAATATGGTGATACTTTGGTGCGAATACTGAGACTCATCCCGCGCAAGAAGATTAATTTAACGAAGCCGACCCGTGTTTTAACGCTATTTTCTGAAAAACGGATCGAATTCTTTACCTATAGCTTGCGCGCGTTGAAATGCAGGTCTTTGCTTCAGTCTCATCAAATAAGCGGATATTTGTGGGCTAAAGTGTTTATCTAACTGTAACAAGGTAGCTAAGTGCAATGAAAAGCCAATAGAAATATCAGCGATAGTAAATCGGTCAGCACATAGGTAATCATGGTGATGTAAATGTTCACTCAAGCGTGTTAAACGCGCAGCAAACCAAGCATCATAATCATCGGCTGTTTGCTGTTGAGTACAACCTTTAGCCGCAAAAGCACGATACCTTAACACTAATGTTTGTGGAAAAGTTAATGTGGCATCACTATGATAAAGCCAGTTTAGATAATTACCATAATCACTATCGCTTACAGAAAGTATCAGATTTTTTTTACTTTGATATTTCTCACCTAGGTAATGACAAATCGCCACCGACTCGGTCATTTGAATTTCACCATCGACAAAGAAAGGCACCGTACCTAAGCTGTTTAACTCTTTATATTTTTCAACGGTATAGCGAGGCGGAAATGCCATAGTTTGTATACCATAATCTATCCCTAACTCTTCTAAAGCCCATAATGCTCGTAATGAACGGGTATTATAACAATGCCAGAGTTTTGGTTCAGTTTGAACTGGTGAATCTTTCATTTGTATCCTTATATACCCAAAAACTGTACTGCGCTAACAATGCTAGCTTTCGATTTACTCACCGTAATTATCTCTAGTTCATACCAATAAGATGTTAAGGTCTGTTGATTTTTTGCTGTTCAATGTTGTTCGAATTAGATAAGCAAACCCTATTACTTATCCTCTTTATTCCATAACTTTTGATGAGTTCTAACAGAAAAAAATTCATTTGCATGCCAACAGCGTGGCATTATATCCAACTCTTGTCTTTCCTGATAATTTGAAGATAACAATTCAAGTATTTCATTTAGACGCTCTTTGCTTAAGCTGGCTATTTTTTTAGCCATATGTGGAAAGTATAGATTATTTTCTTTCTTCACCGCTATATTATGTCCATAACCAATGAAAGCTAGTTTCCTCGTTGCTATACGGCATAAAGGCTGGTCAGGTAAAGCAGGGTATAATCGATTTACTATGGCATATTCATAACACCCCCCTTCTTTAGGCATATAAATAACACCATAACCTTGAGGAAACATACCGGTTATTTGATAAAGCGCATCAACGACTTTCTGTGAACAAGCCCCTAGCTCAGCACTTTTATTTAATACCTGATAGACCTTTGGCAACACCTTATAGTTGTAACTATCTTTAGTTGAAAAAACAATAGATGTGTATATTTGCGGTACTTTTAATAAATTACCAACACTTTGTTTTGGCTTAAAGCTGCTTTTAATTAATTGTTGTAAAAATTCCAATTTTACTTGTTCATCAACGACAAATTGGTCACGCTCTTCTTTAGAGTTTCCTACATAACCAGGTACGCTTAAACCATCCGTAATGTATTTCAATGTTTGTTTATAATTGATGGTTAACAGCTTTTTACGCTCATCTACTATCAATGTTCTATAGGGATCTTGTGTTGAATCTTTACCAATGAGTATATCTTGTGCTTCACCGTGGTAAATACCGATATCTTGTAATAACGCCGCCATTAATAATGGAACTTTAATTTGATTTATGACACGACGTTGGGCATCAAGATCAAACTGTGCAAAGGTATGTTCAGGAAATTCAGCTAATGTTTTAGCAATATGACGATCTGTTATTTCAACATCAAATAGCAATCGATCTAATAATCGCAAGCTTAACACTGCTTTATATAACGACTTACAATACTCGTTATTCGCGGTAACTTTCTTTCCTTCAGTTGGACTAATTAATTGAATAGTGCCAAGGAGTTGAGCTGACTTACGATTACTTTCTTCAAAGCTGTCGCCTTCAGTTAAGTCGATAATTTCAAGACAAATATTAAGTAAATGATTGTGACGGTCAATACGTTCTAATTTTTCTAACTCGAGATGGCTTTGACTTAGCACCTCATCCGTTGCTACAAAAGCCTGATGATTGAAATAATGAATTGCTCGTTCAAGCATTGAGTCTTCAAGTTTACTACGCCCATAGATTTTGCTCAGCAATACCTGAATCTGGCGAGTGTAGTGTGTTTGATGCTGAAGAGGTTTAGCCATTACATCTATAAAGCTTATAAATAAAAGTCAATAATGCTAGAAAAAACACAACTAAGCAACTGAGATGTTTAATACTGAATAAATTAATTAATAGCCCAGTTGATATAAAATAAGTAACTGAGCTATATAAGGTACATCCTTATTCCTTGTATTCCCATGATACGCTTGTGTTAGTTTAATCCCTTTATTTTTACTTGGTGTTGTCGATGAACCAATTGCTGGCAAATATTGACTAAATCTGAATGTAAACCACCTGCGGTAACATCCCTACCGGCACCAGGGCCTCGAATAATGAGCGGGTTTTCTTGATACCATTGACTGCTAATTTGAAAAATATTATCACAGGGTGTTAAGCTCGAAAAAGCATGACTTTGTGGTAATACTTCCAAGCCAACTTGCGCTGTTAGCTTATTTATCTCTTCATCGTACTGCAAACGTGCGACATAACGGATACAACAGTCATTGTTGTTCGCATTAAGTAATGCGCTTGCAAAAAAGTTATCTAACTCACTGGCTCTTACTAAAAATTCTTGTGTCGTTAGCCGTTGTAATGTTTCAGGCACTAAATTTTCACAGTCAATATCGTCAAGTGATAATTCAAAACCAGCCATGCGCGCTAAAATAAGTAACTTACGTTGAACATCTCGACCAGATAAATCTTCACGGGGATCTGGCTCAGTAATACCTTGCGCTAAAGCATCTAAGAGCAAGGTTGAAAAATCAACCGAGCCGTCGTAAGTTTCAAATAACCATGATAGCGTGCCAGAGAATATACCCGCAATATCAGTAATTTTATCGCCACTCTTCTTTAAGTCTTCAATAGCATAGTTAATTGGTAAACCTGCGCCTACCGTAGTATTCCCTAACCATAAGCTATTGTGTTTATCCGCTGTATTTACCAGCTTGTTATAATGCTGCGTACTTGCGGAAGCTGCCCATTTATTTGCACCAATGACATGAATGCCTAGCGCAAAAAAATCTTGATACATTAAGCTAAAATCTTCACTTGGTGTGATATCAACTACAATTAATTCATCATATGGGTGGTTATTCAACCATGATAATAATTGCTGACGATCATAGCCTTGCGCCTCTTCTTTAAATAAAGTTAAGGCTTTACTCGCATCAATACCATCATTATTAATCAAGGCTTTTTTCGACGATAATAGCCCCACTAAATGAATATTTTCTAAGGCATAAACTCTATTCAACTGAGATGGTAATATGTCTATAAAACGTTGGCCAATATTACCGAGCCCTGCGATGACTACCGCAATATGGCGAGCATCTTTAATAATATCGTGATGAACATTATTTAACAGCTCAACTGAACAAGACTCAGGCACAATAGCAATAACACTGTGGTTATTATCACTTGCAACCAGACATATTGGCTGTGCACTTTTTAAAGAGCGTTTAAAACGTGCTTTGATATCACCCCTTAAAGCAACTTTATGACCAACCGTCGCAATAATTGCCACTGGCTTGAAAGTTACTTCAACATCATGAGTAGCCAACCATTGACTTAACGCTTGTTGTTGGCTTTGCTTAATAACAATAAAGCCTTGTTTTACATCTGCGCATATAGGCGAAAATTCAGCGATGGCTCTTTTCGCAGAGTCACCAGTAAAGCTAACTGATTGTGCTAATAACAATTCATTCAAATAAGTTACTGATAATTCTTGCTTAGCAATTTGACCAAATTTACCTATCTCTGTACCACTTACTTGGGCATCAAAACTGCTAGCAACATGTAAGTGACAATGATGTAATAAATTTTTATTTATCAGTGGATTAAGTGTTTTTGAATGTAAAATTGGGTTACCTAATCGGCCAAGCTCTTTCGCTACGCCATTGGGCAAACGGTGCAATTTTCTAGCGTTAGGAACAACACGAGGATCGGCACTATAAATACCATCAACGTCTGTCCATAAAGTTACATTTAATGCGCCTAGCAATGAGGCCATAATTGTCGCTGAATAATCACTGCCATTCCGACCTAAAGTACAGGTTTTTCCTCGAGAATCTTTACTGATATAACCTGTGACTACAGCTAATTTTCCGAACTGCACATGTGTTTTAAGTTGAGCTTTGCTTAAGGCATGATCTATTGCGCAGTCTTGCTCATTATTAATCACTAAAAAATCACGTGCATCAATAGCATTGCTAGGACATATTTTTTCATTAAGCAAAGCTGACAATAATCGCGCTGACCACAGTTCACCAAACGCTAAAATGTCATTTCTATGGGCACTTAAGTCACTAGTTAACCATTGTGTTAATTGCGCAATGTCTGCTGACAGTGATTGTGTTAATTGCTTAGCGTTATGGGGGTTAAGTAATTCAGTAATGAGTGTTAGCTGTTGTTCTTCTAAATCAGCTAATAGCTTAGCTAACGTTGCAGTGAAATCAGCTTCTTCAGTCGCTTCAACTAAACTAAGCAGAGCAAATAAACCATCGGTAGTTTTACCGTTGGCAGAAACAACAATAATGTCATTCAATTGACAATTTTGACGAATAATATCAAGTACACGCTCAATACATTGAGCATTAGCTAACGAGCTACCACCAAATTTATGGACATTAATAGCATGCTTTGCTAATTTATTTTCAGGTATATTTAATGTTGTCATTTTTACTCTTTAGATTAATAGCGCTTTGGCTCACTAAAATCGTTCTCTACTTTATTATTCGTTATTAAGCAATTTGACTTTGTGCTAAGCCATAAGCCAAGTCTGCTAAAATATCGTCAATATCTTCGATACCAACTGAAATGCGTACCAATGAATCAGTGATACCGGCTTTTAGCCGAGCAGCTTCTTCCATACCGGCATGAGTCATTGTTGGCGGATGACTAATCAAACTCTCTACCCCTCCTAAAGATTGTGCTAAGGTAAATAAGCTTAAATTATCAAATAATTTTTTCACTGCATTGACGCCACCCGTGACTTCAAAACTTAGCATGGCACCAAAACCTGATTGTTGCTTTTTAGCAATACCATGACCGGGATGATCTGTAAACCCAGGGTAATAAACGGCATCAATAGCAGGATGACTCTTTAAAAAAGCAGCCACTTGTTCAGCATTTTCTTGATGTTGTTTAATACGTACAGGTAAGGTTTTTAAACCACGTAAAGCTAAAAAGCTATCAAAAGCACTGCCAGTAATACCAATACAATTAGCCCACCATGCTAATTCTTCACCTAGCGCCTTCTCTTTAGTAACTAAGACACCGCCAACGACATCACTATGGCCATTAATGTATTTGGTCGTTGAATGAAAAACAATATCTGCACCAAGTACAAGGGGTTGCTGTAAGGCTGGCGATAAGAAAGTATTATCAACCGCAACTAAAGCACCTACTTTATGACAAGCTTTAGTCACTTTCTCGATATCGACCAAACGTAATAACGGGTTACTTGGGCTTTCTAATAAAACTAATTTAGGTTTTTGTGCTAATGCCTCTTCTAAGGCTTTCTGGTCATTTTGATCAACCACAATTAATTTAAATTGACCACGTTTTGCTAGATGGGTAAATAAACGAAAACTTCCACCATAACAATCATGAGGAATCACTACCAAATCATCTGTTGATAATAACTGACAGATTAAATGTACTGCAGCCATTCCTGTACTGGTAACAACGCCGACACTGCCTTGTTCTAATTTAGCAATAGTTTGAGCAAAAGTAGCACGCGTAGGGTTGCCAGTTCGAGAATAGTCAAATTGGCGTTTATCATCAAAGCCTTTTAATGAATAAGTACTTGATAAATGAATAGGCGCAACCACAGCACCATGGTGTTGGTCGGTATTAATACCTGCTTGCACAGCAGCAGTGGTAATTTTCTTGATCGACATGGTCATTCCTCTTATTCAATCGCTTTATTTACTAAATTTATTTACGTGATTTACTTATTTTACTTATTTTACTTATTTTACTTTTAGATGTTTGGACGTCTATAACTCTAAACTCTTTGATTATTTAGGTCAAGATTTTTTAGACATCTAAACTTCTACTTGACTGAGTTTCAACAACCAGTAAAATCTATCTTATAACTAATGATAAAAATAAAATAATTTTGAGGAAGTAACATGGCTCAGTGGAATGACGAATATATAAATCCCTATGCCGAACATGGAAAAAAAAGTGAGCAGGTAAAAAAAATTACCGTATCCATTCCTTTACGTGTTTTGAAAGTATTAACGGATGAGCGTACTAGACGCCAAGTGAACAACCTGCGTCATGCGACTAACAGTGAGTTATTATGTGAAGCATTTTTGCATGCATTTACAGGCCAACCTTTACCTGATGATGAAGATTTAGCGAAAGATAATAATGAAAAACTACCTGCAAGCGTGCGTCGTATTCTAGAAGAAAAGGGAATCACTGACTTTAGCGCTTATGACATGGATGAAGAATAACGAGCTGAAGTTAAAAAATAGTAGCAAACTCACCAGAGCTCGCTACTTTTATGACTAACAACTCATCACTTTTACTTGTGGTATTGCTTACTTAAGCGATGTACAGACTCAATAAAGTGACCGGCATGTTCAGGTTTAACATCGGGATGAATGCCATGACCTAAGTTAAACACGTGCCCTGTGCCACCATGACCAAAACCAGCCAAAATTTTCGCTACTTCTTCCTCTATACGAGGCAGTGGTGCATACAACATTGACGGGTCCATATTACCTTGTAAAGCAACTTTATCACCTACGCGAGCTTTAGCATTTTCAATATCAATTGTCCAATCAAGCCCTACCGCATCACAACCTGTCGCAACAATATCTTCTAGCCACATACCGCCATTTTTAGTAAATAAAGTAACAGGTACTTGACGACCATCAGCATGACGAGTTAAGCCATCAACTATCTTAGCCATGTATTGCAGTGAAAAATCTTTATAATCTCGCGGTGATAACACGCCACCCCAAGTATCAAATACCATCACAGATTGAGCACCCGCGGCAATTTGACCATTAAGATAGGTAATAACAGAGTCTGCTAACTTATCAAGTAACAAATGTAAACTTTGCGGATCTGAGAACATCATTTTTTTGATTTTAGTAAAAGCTTTTGAACTACCACCTTCAATCATATAGGTTGCTAGTGTCCACGGGCTGCCTGAGAAACCAATTAAAGGTACTTCACCCTTTAATTCTTTGCGAATAGTACGCACAGCATTCATTACATAGCCCAACTCATCTTCTGGATCAGGAATACCTATTTTCTCAATATCTGCTTTACAGGTAATTGGGTTAGTAAATTTAGGACCTTCACCCGTTTCAAAATACAAACCTAAACCCATAGCATCTGGAATAGTTAAAATGTCACTAAATAAAATAGCGGCATCAAGCTTAAAGCGGCGTAAAGGCTGAATAGTGACTTCACAAGCAAACTCAGCATTACGGCACAAAGACATAAAATCACCGGCCGTTGCCCTAAGCTCACGATATTCAGGTAAATAACGTCCCGCTTGACGCATCATCCATACAGGAGTGTAATCTACTGGTTGTTTTAATAACGCACGTAAATAATTATCATTTTTTAATTCTGTCACCAATAAATCCTCTAAATTCATTTACTGTTTGCTTGAGCTTGTTGTCATTAATAATGATAACAAGAATTTTATGCCGCATATTCTAGCACTGGTACGATTTTGGATCTATGCGCCAAATCAATTGCTTTTACTAACTTCAACTAATTATCCATAATAAGTTAAAAAACTTTTTATCTACTATTTAATATTCGGTATTTTTTAAATAAATTAACAATCAGTTACTTAGCAAAAAACAGCATCAAAAAGCACCTTCATACGAAGACTATCGTCGAGCTTATACTCTATTAAAGTTGTTGCAGAGGAGAAAACGCTTTGGTATAAAATAGCGGCACTGGCAAAGAAGTCTAATAATAATAACTATGCTAGAAAGAATAAATAATAAGAATCTTGTTCAACAAGACCATAAAGCGAGCATTTCAAGCCTTTCTCTTTGAGAAAGGCTTTTTTATTGCCTGCTTTTAAAAGTATTATTCAATTGGTATTAGCCCTAATGTCTCTTTTCTACGTTGGTCATCTGCAACACATCAGCACTATGTAATTTCGCACAATTTCTACCATCCTCTTTCGCATGATACAAAGCCTGATCGGCAAAGGAAATTAATTGTTGCCAGTTAATATATTCGCCTTGATTAGTTGCGACACCAAAACTAGCAGTTACTGATAAATCAGTTTCCCCCTCAAGGAAAAAAACAGGCTCAGCTATTTTATCTCTTAATTTTTCAGCAATAATCATAGCTGTTGCTGCATTGGTGTCAGGTAACAATAAAGTAAATTCTTCCCCGCCATATCGTGCTAATACATCGTATTGCCGCAAACTATTTTTCAATCGTAGACTGAATTCTTGTAATACTTTGTCGCCGACTTGATGACCATAGTTATCATTTACTTGTTTAAATAAATCAATATCCATCAAAATAAGTGATATTGGTGTTTTTTCACGTTGGGCACGCATAACACCTTTTTCAGCAAACTCATCAAAAGCTCGGCGGTTATATAGTTGCGTTAGAGAATCAATTGTCGCTTGAATAGCCAGCTTATTGGCCAATTGCTGACTGGCACCTAGGGTTAATGAGAAACAACTTGTAATAACAACAAACTGTAAAGCAATTAACGACAGCGCATGTATTACTCCAGCATCCATAAAGTTATCTATTGTCGGATCACTGATAGCAAAATACGCACGGCACAGAAAAATAACAGCACAGTAAAAAAATGAAAAACCAAGAAAACGATTAAAAGTTAATAAGCTTTTTTCTTGATGAGTTAACACTTTAAAGCCAATAAAAAATGATTGCCCAGCAATAATGATGCTAATGATGATGATTCGAAAATTAACATTGCTTTGAATGTAGGTAAAATAAACAAAAGAAATGATTAACCCACATACTAGGATTAGTGATATTTTTTCAAATGTTTTTTTATCATATTTTAAAAACCTTAAGATACCAACAATGAGTAAACTAAATCCAAATAAAATCATGGCATTCGCCACAATAATAGAGAATAAATCGGGAATATATTGCCGCAAACCAAGTAAAATGAAACCAAATGAAAAAAGAAAATAGCTATAACCTAATGCTCTAAACCCTCTAAAAGACGGGTGAATTCGAGCAAAAACCAAAGAACCGACACCAAGAAACACACCTAATAAGATGTTGGTTAACGCCAAGGTTCTTATATCTAATCCTTCCATCTTCACTTCAAGGTATTTTGAACAGCATATAATAACTATAGTTCAAATTTTACACATAAGCATACAAAGCACATATACCCGCTCTACTTGAAGATGTTCGTTTCAGGAAGTCTGAGCGACTCATAATCAAGACACATTTTTTTATTTAGGGTTATTCCCTGAAAAAGAAATGTAACGCAGAGTATGATTTGCTCGACCTTCCCCAAGGGGCTGATTTAGAAACGCTTTATGCTGCGTTATTGATTTTGAGAAGGGAACAACCATTCTCTTCAATCAATGCCTTGCCTAAAGGCGTTTCTAATGCCAGCTGAATCATGCATCTTCAAGTGGAACGGGTATATACCCAAACAAGCATAAACCTACTGATTAATTATTTGCTTATCTAGCGTTAACCATTTAAATTTCCCTAAATAAGAGAACCTCAAGAGATTTAACAATGAATAAACCACAACGGGACATTACCCTACGATTTTTAGCTGAGCCACAAGATGTCAATTTTGGCGGAAAAGTCCATGGAGGTGCGGTAATGAAATGGATTGATTTAGCCGCTTATGCATGTGCTGCCGGTTGGAGTGGTCGTTATTGTGTTACAGCATACGCAGGTGGCATACGTTTTGTAGCCCCTATCCATGTAGGTAGCTTAGTAGAAGTTGAAGCTAAAGTTATCTACACTGGTAATTCTTCGATACATATAGCACTGGAAGTTAATGCCTGTGATCCAAAATCATTAAACCGTCGCTTAACAACTCATTGCATTGTTATTATGGTCGCCGTTGATCAAAATGGACAATCTGAGCAAGTACCTCAGTGGGTTCCTTTAACAGAAGCGGATAAGAAGCAGCACGATACTGCAATAAAATTAATGGAAATGCGTAAGCAAATTGGTGATGAAATGCAAATTTTTGTTGATTAAATTCATAGCAAAAACATCACTTTGTGGTGTTTTTATTTACGTTTTATAAATACTTGGTTTTATTTGGGAATCACAAAGCTAAATCTAGGAGCTAAACTTTGATAGTGAAACTATTTTTTTTCATCTTAGTATTTATTGCCTCTTCAAGCCCCAGTTTTGCCTTAGGAAAGCTCGGCCACCAAGTTGTTTGTCAATTAGCTTTTGAACATTTATCCCTAACTAAGCAAGCTCAAGTATCCACTTTACTTAACGCTATCCCCCAAAGACATAAGCATTTAATTAACAATTACAACTATAAAAAGCCAAATAGTCCAATAAATTTTGCAAGTGCCTGTACTTGGCCTGATGCGATCAAGCGCTTAGAAGAATATAAAACGTATCAACCTTGGCATTATATGAATGTACCACGTGATCATATTTATATAAGAGCCAACGATTGCCGTAAAAACTGCCTACCACAAGCTATTTTAAAGCATCAACAAGTTTTAGCCCAAACCAAAAGTGAAGTTAATTGGCAACGTGTACAAGCTTTACTTTTTTTAGGTCATTGGCTCGGTGATATTCATCAACCTTTCCATATCAGCTTTGCCGATGATTTTGGTGGTAATAGGGTAAAATTTTCCCACTTAACAACGAAATGCAAAAACTTACATTGGTATTGGGATGAATGTATTTTATATAAGGGAAGAAACAGTAAAGCAAAATGGTTAGCGTTATTAACAGCAAAATGGCATCTACACCCGCAGCCAAACTGGCAAACAGAGCAGGTTTGGCAATGGGCTGAAGAATCTTTTCAGTTAGTAAAAAGTGCTAGCTTGAGCTATTGTCAATTAAATAACCAATACAGCTGCCAAAAAGTGGCAGATAAAATAAGATTACCAGAAAATTATTTGCAGCAACATCAAGTTATTATGGAACAAAGGTTATTATTAGCAGCACAACGATTAACCAAAATATTAACAACAACTTTATAGCTTTATCCATTAGTTATTCGTTGCAAGCACTCTCTTTTATTATTGCTATTACAACTTATTTTTTGCTTCAATCCATTGAGACATATACTTAGTACTTTTATGATGATGGTGATTAAGCATAGTGCCAATAAAGTTATCTTGCCTATGTTGCTTTAAATCAGCTAACAATTCACCTATACAGCCTGATAGTGCTTCAAAGTGTTTAACTTGCTCAAATAGTTCCTTAGCATTTGTTGCGCCTAAATCACTAGCAATTTGCCAAGTGTTAGCTTGTTGATAAAGTTTAACCGCTGCATCAGCAATCGCTTGCGCTTCATTGGCTACCATACCCGGCCATGCTAATTGAGTTTGCATACCTTCAATACCAATATCGGTAGTTACCGAAGGAGTAGCGCACAACATGGCTTCAGCCAACTTGCCCTTTATCCCAGCACCAAAACGTAAAGGCGCTAAACATACACGTGCAGATTGCATAGCAAGTACCGCATCATCAACCCAACCTTTCACTAGAAAACCTGATTTAGCATCATGTAAATCAGTGGCTTTCGGCGGGGGGTAAGCGCCGCAGATCAATAATTCAGCTTTAGGTAACTGCTGACGAATTAATGGCCAAATTTGTTGTTTCAGCCATAACACGCAATCCCAATTAGGTGGGTGACGAAAATTACCAATGGAAATAAAGCCCTCTCGGTGAGCATAAGTAGGGTTATTTTGTTGACGCTGTTCTTGACTAAAAACAAAGGGTAAATAATGCAATAAGCTAGCATCGACTTTAAATAGCTTAGTCAACAATACTATTTCTACGGGCGAAATCATTAACGTTAGATCACAACGAAAAATTGCCGCAACCTCTCTTTTAGCCAAGTCTGAACTCAACAAATCAGCATTTGTCATCGTTCGATTTTGTTTATAAGCATCATGACGAGCATTACGTAAGCAAAACAAGTCTTCTGTATCTAATATTCTCAACGCTTGTGGGCATTTTTCACTAACGCGCCAACCAAACTGCTCTTCCATCATAAAACGATCAAACATCACTACATCAGGTTGTAGATTATCAATAAAATCATCAAAACTAGCGCAATTTAAGTGAATATCTATACAGTCGACATTCAGCTGAGTTAAATCAGCCATATGCTCGGTACGCTGAGCTGTACACGCAAAGGTTACCCTATAATATTGTTGATGGAAGAACTGGATTAATTGCAACATGCGACTACCTGCTGCAGAAGAATTAGGCTCTGGCCAAACCCAACCTATTATTAAAAGTTTTTTCATTACATCTGCACCACAAGTACTGTTTAATTAAAAGAAAAGCCACCTACAATAATTTGCAGGTGGCTTTTCACAACGCATTACGTTAAGGGTAACTATTGACTAGTAACTCCTATTTATTCCCCAGCAGATGGGTGAGCACCGACTTGAGGAGCTGACTCTGCTTTTTGAATTTCTAATAATTCAATTTCAAACTCTAATACAGAATTACCCGGAATACGTGGTGGATTACCATTCGGGCCGTATGCTAGGTCAGAAGGAATAGTAAATTTAAATTTAGAACCAACCGACATAAGTTGCACGCCTTCGGTCCAACCTCTGATAACACGATTTAATGGAAATACAGCAGGTTCACCACGTTCGTATGAACTATCGAAGGTATCACCATTTAAAAAAGTACCTTTGTAGTGTACTTTTACTGTGTCAGTAGCCACAGGTTTATCACCCGCACCTTCAGTTAATACTAAGTATTGAATACCTGACTCAGTAATTTTTACGCCATCTTTTTTGGCATTTTCTTCAAGAAATTTTTGGCCTAAAGCAGCACTTTCTTTAGCTTCTTTTACTGACATTTCTTGTTGTTTCGCTTTCATGGTTTTTTCTAGATTCGTCAACAATGCTTGAATTTCTTCTTTTTCAATCACTGCCTTATCATTAATACTGTCAATAAAACCACGTACGATTAATTCTTTATCTAGCGCTAACCCTAACTTGTCATGCTCGTCCAGGTTACGTTGCATATAACTACCAATAGAAGCACCTAGGCCATAAGCTTGTTTTTGTATTTCCGTGTCTAAAACTGGTGCTTTTGCTTCTTCTGTTTTAGCGCCTTCTTGACAACCAGCCACTGCTAATAAAGCAACCGCTATTAAAGTGGGTTTAAATAATTTCATTAATTTCTCCATTAAAACATCACAATTGGAGAGTTCCCCAATCCATTTATCAGTTCAACTTAACTAAAATAAAGCTAAACAATTTAAAAAACGCCTTATACTCAAGCCACCTCAAAATGCAGAATTCAGCTGGAATTAGAAACGTCTTTAGGCAAAGCATTGATTGAAGAGAATGGCTACCCCTTCTCTAAATCAATAACACAGCATAAAGCGTTTCTAAACCAGCCCTGTGGGGACGTTTGAGCAAAACATGCTCGTCGTTGCATCTATTTTTAAGGGAGTAACCATTAATAAAAAGATACGCCTTGAACATGATTCGCTCAAACGTCCTGAAACTCGCATATTGAGGTGGTTTGAGTATATACTAACGAGAAATGATAAAATAAAAAAGTACTAATATGTTGCTTAATTTTACAAAACTTAAAAAGCACCTGTTATCAGTAATAAAAATCGCAGTAGCTCTATTACTGTCAGGGATTTTTTTACTAGCATGTAGCCCTTCTGGCGATAAGCCCATACAAAGGTTTCAACACGCAATAGAAGGTAGCTATGCTGGTAATATCTCTAATGACGGCAAATGGAGTGTTATTTCTTCTATCCATCACGGCATTAGTGTTTGGGACATAGAAAAAAATGCCTTAAAGTATCAATGGGCACAAAAGCAAGATAGCAGTGATAATTTAGTATTAGCCATTGATATCAGTAATAACAATAGCCACGCACTCACCGCTAGCCGGGAAAATTTTTCCTTGTGGAATATAAACACCGGTCAATCAGAAGGGTACTGGCAAGTACGTGAATCAAACATTCGTGATATTGCCGTTAGCAATAATGGTAATTATTTGCTCATTGGCAAAGGTAATGGTGTAGTTGTACATGTAGCGGTAAATACTGGCAGACGTTTAGAGTTTTTAGGTCATAAAGAAAAAATAAATACCGTTGATATGCTGCCTAACGGCAGGATTGCTATGTCAGGCGGTAATGATTTTATCGCCTATGTTTGGGATACCGTATCAGGACAAGTGATTTACCAATTCAATCATACTAGCCGAGTATCACAAGTTGCCCTTGATAGCCAAGGCCGCTTTGCATTTTCAGCTGACAGTATGAAATCAGCCCATATATGGAATTTAAAAACGGGTGAACTAATCAGTAAACTCAAAGGCACTAAACGTCACGAAGTATTTAGCTCTGTAAGTTTTTCTCCTGATGGTAAAACTTTAGTTACCGGGGCAGCGAGTAGCAAAGTTAGCGTCTGGGATATCGCCACAGGAAAACGTACTGCTAGTTGGCGTGTTACGCCAAAAGAAGCAAATAGACCTACAGGGGCCGTTGTTTATAGTCTCGCATTTAGCGATAATAGCACCCTAATAACAGAAAGCTCCTCTGGGTATGCTGAACTTTGGCATATCCCCCAAGCCCAATAACCTGTAACAATAGAATTAAGTTAATGACAAACGAAAATCACAAAAAAGAAATCAATACACTAGAAGAGCGTATAAATGCACTTGAGTCTCGTAACATTTTTCAAGATGATGTTATAGAGCAACTCAGTGAAGAATTGGCTGTGCATCAAACGCAAATTGCTGAGTTGAAAGAGCAAATTCAATTAGTAGCAAATCGCCTAAAAGATGCAGGTAGTCTATCATCAGATAAAGATGTTATAGAGCCTCCTCCTCCGCATTATTAAGGCTTAAACACCCCGATAACTTGCTCATGTTGCCGCACTACCTGTTCAACTTGAGGCTCACTTTGTGTCATTTGTTCACCACAACTGACACAAGTAACTTTCTCTACATCATTTTCTTTGGTTAACGCCATCGTATCTTGCGCTTTACATTTAGGGCAAACAGCACCAGCAATAAATCTTTTTTTACTCTTATTTTTCACAACTACGCTCTCAAAAGGGAAAATAAATACTATTTAAACTATTTTACCTTGAACTACCCCCTAAGGAAAAGCGACAATAGTCTTGAATTCTTCAAATATCACATTTAGGACATTTTCTTGATAACTGCAACCGATTTAAGCTTAGATAGAGGCGCGAAAAACCTTATTACCGCGTCAAGCTTCACTATTCATCCCAATCATAAAGTAGGTTTAGTAGGCAGCAATGGTTGTGGAAAATCATCTCTTTTTGCCGCTTTATTAGGAGAGCTGTCTCCTGATGCAGGAAACTTGGGTATGCCAAGTACTTGGGAAATAGCGACCGTTAAACAAGAAACACCGTCGCTTGAGCAATCTGCGCTTGATTATGTGATGGACGGTGATAAAGAATTTCGTCAGCTTGAACAACAATTAGAGCAAGCCCGAACCAACGACGATGGTAATTTAGAAGCAATATTAATTAATAAAATAGACACCATTAGCGGTTACAGTTTACCTGCTCGTGCGGGTGAGTTATTGCACGGTTTAGGTTTTTTACAAAATCAATTAGCCAATCCAGTAAAAGATTTTTCAGGTGGTTGGCGCATGCGCTTAAACTTGGCACAAGCATTAATAAGCCGCGCAGATTTATTACTACTAGATGAGCCGACTAACCATTTGGATTTAGATGCGGTTATTTGGCTACAACGTTGGCTGAAGCGCTTTACTGGTACCTTAGTACTTATCTCTCATGACAGAGACTTTCTTGATACCGTTATTGGTCAAATTTTACATATTGAACATCAACGCGCTAAACTTTATAGCGGTAATTACACATCCTTTGAGCGACAACGACGTGAACATTTAGCACAGCAAGATGCACAATACCAAAAGCAACAAAAAGAAGCTGCGCATTTAACAGCCTTTGTTGATCGATTTCGTGCAAAAGCCAGTAAAGCCAAACAAGCACAAAGTCGCTTAAAACGTTTAGAGAAACTACCCGATTTAGCGCCATCTCATGTTGATAGCCAATTTACTTTTAGCTTTGAGCAACCAGAGAGTCTACCTTATCCCTTATTATCGTTATCAGAAAGTCAATGTGGCTACAACGCTGAAAAAATTATTCTTAATGACGTTGGTCTAACCTTAGTCCCTGGCAGTCGCATAGGTTTATTAGGACGAAATGGTGCTGGTAAATCAACCCTAATCAAATCTTTAGCAGGTGAAATAGCATTGCTAAATGGCGATCGTTATTGTGCCCAAGAATTAAAAATTGGTTATTTTTCACAGCACCAATTAGAACAACTGCATAGTGGCTCAAGTCCTGTTGATCATATTATTCGCGCTAAACCGACTTTAGGCGAACCACAAGCTAGGAGCTTTTTAGGTAAGTTTGGCTTTAGCGGTGATCAAGCATTAGAGTCAGTTAATACCATGTCTGGTGGTGAAAAAGCACGTTTAGTATTAGCCTTGATTGTGTTAGAAAAACCACAACTATTACTACTTGATGAGCCAACCAACCATTTAGATTTAGAAATGCGTCAAGCGCTAGTAATGGCATTGCAAGATTTTGGTGGCGCTATTATCTTAATTGCCCATGACAGGTTTTTACTCGAGTCTTGTGTGGATGAATTCTACCTAGTTGCTAACGGCCAAGTAAGTGATTTTAGTGGCGATATTGATGATTATCAACAATGGCTTAATGACGATAAAAAACAATCAGTTGGAAGCAATAAAAGCAGCAAAGATAAAGGCGTAGATAAAAAGCAGTTACGCCAACAACAAGCTGAACTTCGAAAAAAATCTGCACCATTACGTAAAGAGGCCGACAAGCTTGAGAAAAAAATTCATCAATGGCAGGATGAACTCACACAGGTAGAAACACTACTTAGTGACAGTGATATTTATCAAGCAGAACGTAAAAGTGAACTAACCACACAATTAAAGCTACAAGCGAATTTAAAAGATAAAGTAGAAGAAAATGAAATGCTATGGTTAGAATTAGCAGAACAAATTGAAAATATCCTAACATCTGCTAGTTAAATTTAAGCTACACTATAGTTATTGTCAGTAATAGTCCTTTAGCCTAAAAGAGAAAAATTATGCGTACTAAAACAATATCATTACTTTTTGTATTACTAAGCGGCTTTTCAACACTAAGCCAAGGTAACGATCTAGAACTTGGTATTTACGAGTTGAACCGTGGTGAATTTCATGCGGCTATTGAACAGTTTCGCCCTTTAGTCGCTGAGGGCTACTCACCAGCCCAGTATCAAATGGCTATCGTTTACCAGCATGGTTATGGTGTTGCTAAAGATGGCATGAAAGCGCTAGCGTTGTTTGAACTAGCAGCGAAGCAAAATTATTCAGATGCCCAATTTGAATTAGCATTAATCTATAGTGAAGGTAAGTTAGTACCGCAAGACTTAAAAAAAGCTCATCAATTAACCCATAAAGCCGCTAAAAAAGGTCTGGCGAGTGCTCAGTTCAATTTAGCCGTGATGTTTGCTAATGGCACAGGCGTAAAACAAGATAATTTTAAAGCCTCCCGTTGGTATCAACAAGCTGCCGATCAAAACTATGCGCTTGCACAATACAATTTAGCCTTATTATACAATGACGGTAAGGGCGTAGAAAAAAGCACAGAAATGTCTCTAGTATGGAATACTATCGCTTCTTGGAATGGTTACCCACATGCCAACCAAAGTCGCTTATTAGATGAACGACAACTATCAACAGCACAAAAAGATAGTGCTATCGAAAAAGCTAATCGGATCTACAAAAAAATCAAAGAACAGGAAAAACTTAAAGCTGAAATGGCGCAAAAGAAGAACTTCTATTGATCTAAATCACATACAGCTTAGTTTCAACTTCTTATAATATTGATATCAAAAAATATAAGGAGCTTTCCATGAACTTGTTTAATATGTTGGCCAATGATTCCGTTGTTATGTTTGCCTTTGGTGGCATCGCCATTATGCTGGGTATTTGTGCATTTTATGTTTATTATTTTATTAAAAATATTAACGAAGATACAAATTAACTCAAAGCACTGTTCGCTTTTCAAACAACATTAATACCTTTGCTAAACTAAACGTTACGGTTAATAACCGTGACAGATAGCGCATGTAAAGGTAATATTATATTACTTGCAACAAAATCAAACGCCTCATCATTCCATTTAATCGTACGGTTATACCAATTGAAGTAATGAATAGATCATTCATTATTTCATTTGGTTTTATAGGGCATCAAGTTGATAGCCTAACCAAATGCTTTATCGTACAATCTAGTTTCTCCAACCCTAATATCATTAAACATGTATTCTGCGAGTAAATTCAAACCTGCTTGGTGGCTCACTAATGCTCACGCTCAAACAATAGTGGCAAAATTTTTTCGTCGTAAACAAAAACTCGTCACCCATACTGAAACGGTAGAATTACCTGATGGCGACTTCATTGAATTAGCTTGGACAGAGCAGCCCGAAAAAAACAATACTCGACCAATAATTGTGATATTGCACGGCCTTGAAGGCTCTAAGGATAGCCATTACGCGAAAGGGATGCTTAATGCCATTAAAAATCGTGGCTGGATCGCTGTATTAATGCATTTTCGTGGTTGTAGTGGCAAACCCAACAGACAAGCAAGCTCCTATCATTCAGGAGACATAAGAGATATTAGTTATTTAACTGAACAGCTTATTGCACGTTTTCAACATTGTGAATTTTCGGTACTAGGCTTTTCTATAGGCGGCAATGTACTTACTCAATACTTAGCACAAGTACCTAATAACCCATACCGCGCAGCCGCGGTAATTTGTGCACCATTAGATTTGGCCAGTTGCAGTATCCGTATTAACCAAGGTTTTTCTCGATTATACCAAAAGTATTTATTACAAATGCTTAAAAGCACTACCTTAGAGAAAATGACGACAAAGGTAATCCGCAACCTCAAGCAAAAAAAAGTAGAAAGCATCAACACTCTCTATGACTTTGATGACTATGTTACGGCACCACTTAATGGTTTTACTAGCGCACAGCATTATTATCAACAAGCCAGTGGTAATCAAGTTATGGCAAACATTAAGCAACCTTGTTTATTTATTCATGCTGCCGACGATCCTTTTCTTAATCATCAATGTACACTACCACCACAACAACTTCCCGAAAACTTAACATTTGAAGTGTCTAATCATGGTGGCCATGTTGGGTTTATTCATGGCAATAACCCATTAAAACCAAAATATTGGTTAGAACAACGTGTGCCAAATTTTTTAAATAAATATTTAACTATAGATACCGAGAAATAATAGATGATAATCCCATTAGAACAAATTAACGAAGAGACACTAACAGCCATCATTGAAGACTTTATTTTACGCGAAGGGACGGATTATGGCGTGATAGATGCGAGTAAAGCAGATAAGATTGCCCAAGTTAAATTGCAGTTGCAACAAGGCAGCGCGGTAATCGTTTATTCAGAGCTTCATGAAAGCGTTAATATTTTACCGCGAGAACAGTTTAATAACGAAAATAAAACACAGAATCAATAAACTTTTCGATGCGCCTTTATAACATCCTGCCAAGGAATGTTTTGATTACCTAAACTAAGAAAATCGGGGTTTAGCAAGCTTTCTCTTTTATTATAAGTCAACGGGTTAAATTCACTATTTATGATACTGCCACCGGCTTGTTCTAATATACATTGGCTCGCGCCTGTATCCCATTCACCAGTAACACCAACGCGTAAATAGCAATCGGCACCACCTTCAGCAATCAAACAATTCTTGAGCGAGCAACTACCTAAAGCAACATAATCATAGTCATAATCATCGTTTAGGTATTGCCCCATTAGGCTTAGTTGCTGCCGTCTACTTATAGCAACTTTAATACGACGATTTTCTTGATAACCTGCTACATAAATTTGATGACTCGATTGGCTTTTATCTTGTTGAGTACCATCTTGTACATTACATTCTTTAAAAGCCCCTAGGTGGGTTTGAGCATAATAAGTCAAATGATGATCAGGCGCATGAATAACGCCAATACTTGGCCAACCATTTTCTACTAAAGCAATATTAACAGCAAAATCTCCACTACCAATAATAAACTCACCTGTGCCATCAATAGGATCGAGCAACCAATATTTAGACCAATTTTTACGTTGTGCTAAGGAAACTGTACCTACTTCTTCAGAGATAATAGGAATATCGGGAGTTAATGTTCTTAGTTGATCCATCAAAATATCATTGGCGGCAATGTCAGCACTTGTTACAGGGCTTTCATCTTCTTTTAGCTCTGCAGTGAAGTTCTTATCTCGATAATATTTCATGACCTCAACACCCGCCCTTTTGGCGCTATCAAGAGCAATATTTAATAACCTTTCATCACTCATGCTTTATCCTAAATTTGTTGGGAAAAGATGATCAATTAGCAACATTAATGCAGCGATACTGCGTGCCTCTTTAAAATCATGTTGTTGTAACAAGTTTTTATAATCTTTAATTGCCCAAGGAACTACCTCTAATGGCTCAGGTTCATCACCTTCTAATTCTGCGGCATAGAGGTCTCGAGCGATAAAAATGTCCATTTTTGCATTAAAAAATGCCGGTGCCATCATCATCTGAGAAAGGGGAACTAGTAGTTCGCTGCCATACAATATTTCTTCTTTTAACTCTCTGTTGGCAGCTTGAGCGGGGCTTTCACCAGGATCAATCAATCCTTTAGGAAAACCAAGTTCATAACTGTGGGTGCCAGCACAATACTCTCGCACTAACAATAACGTATCATCATCAAGTATTGGTACTATCATCACTGCACCGTTTCCTGAACCAAGCATACGCTCATAATGACGTTGTTCGCCATTGCTAAAGGTCAAATCAAGCTGTTCTATCGTAAATAAACGACTTTTAGCGACTTGTTTTTGACTATTAATTTTTGGTAATTGGTGATTCCCTGCCATAAGCTTTCAAGATTAATTATTAATTCATTTGATTAAGGTTATAATGACACGATAAACATCAGTTATGGAACCTCTAAATGCTCGATTGGTCAAAAATTTCTACTGTTCTACTCGATATGGATGGAACAATTTTAGATTTACACTTTGATACTCACTTTTGGTTAGAGCACTTCCCTGCACGCTACAGTGAAAAACACGGTATTAGCGTGGAAGAGGCGAAGCAAAAACTCATTGGTCACTATCAAGAGCTCACTGGTACTATTGAGTGGTATTGCTTAGATTATTGGACTGAATTTACCCAAATGCCTATTCCACTATTAAAACGTGAAATACAGCATTTAATTCAATTACGTGAAGATGCAGACGAGTTTCTAACCGCATTAAAACAAAGTGGTCGCGAGGTTATTCTAGTAACCAATGCTCACCCTGATGCGCTATCATTAAAAATTGAACGCACTCAATTAGACAAATACTTTGATGTACTTTATTCAACCCATGAATTTGGCGTGGTGAAGGAATCACAACTTCTCTGGCAAAGGCTGCAAGCCAAACAAGGTTTTGATGTGAATAAAACCTTATTTGTTGATGACAGTTTACCGGTATTGAAATCGGCACAAAAATATGGCATTAAACATATTTTAGCGGTAGAGAATCCAGATAGTAAAAAACCAGCCAATACCTTCACTGACTTTACTTCTATTTCTGATTACCGCCAGTTAACTAAAGATATTTTAGCAAACCCAATAAAATAGTTTACCTGAAAAGATAATGGCCGCAGATTGAGCTAAAACATGTTACTTTTCAACAAAATTATACATCCGTTTTAAATCCACTTAATTAATAAAAAACAACTCTTTTATGGCAACAACAAATGAAAACAGTTCAACCCGATTAGACAAGTGGCTCTGGGCAGCACGTTTTTTTAAAACCCGCGCCATTGCTAAGCAAATGATTGATGGTGGTAAAGTCTTTTATAATGGCCAGCGAACTAAGTCAGGAAAATCAGTTATTATTGGTGACTCAATAAGAATTCGTCAAGGTTTTGATGAAAAAGAAGTTGAGGTAATAGCCTTAGCGGATAAACGTCGTGATGCAACTTTTGCACAGAGCTTATATGAAGAAACCAACAAAAGCATAGAAACCAGAGAGAAAAATAGCCTAGCACGTAAACAAGGCATATTGCTCAGCCCAGCAAGTGACACTAAACCCGACAAAAAACAACGTAGAAAACTTAGAGAATTTAAAGAAAGGATATAAGCACGATGTCTAATACCAAAATAACTAAAAATACGATTGTAACCACAGATGTGCTTAACCGTTATTTATTTAATGACATGCACGTACGTGGTGAACTAGTACAATTAAGTAATAGCTACCAAAGCATTATTAAAAATCACGATTACCCAATTGGTGTTCGCTTGTTACTTGGTGAATTAATGGCCGCAACTTGTTTACTCAGTGCAACATTGAAATTTGAAGGGGAAATCACCGTACAACTGCAAGGGGATGGACCCATTGGTTACATGTCAGTTAATGGCGATAATAATCAAAAAATGCGTGGTATAGCCAAGTTAAAACCACAACAAGAGCATACAAAAGCTAACACATTAAATGAACTTGTTGGCAAAGGCACCATGGTAATTACTATAAGGCCTGAAAAAGGTGAAGCCTATCAAGGCGTGGTGGCGTTAGATCAGGCGACTTTAGCTGAATGTTTAGCGCATTATTTTGAGGTGTCTGAACAAATCCCAACTAAAATATGGTTATTTAGTGATGATGATAAACAACAAGTTGCCGGTAGTTTAGTGCAATTATTACCTGATGGTGATGGCAGCAGCGAAAATTTAACAAAACAAGAAAGTGACTTTGAGCATATATCGCAATTAACAAATACCATTAAAGCTGATGAGATATTTTCACTTGACGCACAAGCATTATTGTACCGTTTATACCACCAAGAAAAAGTGAGCTTATTTGAAGCACAAGCAGTCAGCTACCAATGTGGTTGCTCACATGATAAATGTTTAGGGGCTATTTCACAGATAGCAGCAGATGAAATTGAATCAATACTCGCAGAGCAAAGTAAAATATCCATGACTTGTGATTATTGCTTAACCACTTATGACTTTTTTTATGATGATTTAAAAAGTTTCATTTCGAAAGATATACATTAGTTATAAACTTTCACTTATTAAATTATTTTCTATAAAACACTCTTTTGGATAATTATTACCTAAAAGAGTGTGCAACTCTTACCCTCTCCTAGCCCTTGCCCTTATTATTGTTGTAAAATTACCTCCAAGAAACACATCGCAATTTTCACTATTTCTGTTGCTTATACTGAAAACTTTCATCTTAGGTTATTTTTTACTTTCGTTTTGGAGATTAATCCAATAGAATGTCGAATTATTAACATGATGAAAACTTTTACACTTAACCACAAATTAAAATTAGTCATACCTTAGGAGTGAACTCGCTATGACCGCCCCAGAAAACTCAATTGATTTGTCACAATATGGCATTAATGATGTTACAGAAGTTGTTTACAATCCATCTTATGAGTTGCTTTTTAGTGAAGAAACAAAAGCAAGCCTAGAAGGCTTTGATAAAGGCGTAGTCACGGAACTTGGCGCAGTCAATGTCGATACAGGTATTTTTACGGGTCGCTCTCCTAAAGATAAATATATTGTTCGTGATGATATTACGCGCGATACTGTTTGGTGGTCTGATCAAGGTAAAAATGATAACAAGGCTATGACACCTGAAACATGGGATCATTTAAAAGGCTTAGTAACCACACAACTTTCTGGTCAACGTTTATTTGTTGTTGATACTTTTTGTGGCGCTGATGAAGCAACACGTTTAAAAGTACGTTTCATTACACAAGTTGCATGGCAAGCTCATTTTGTTAAGAACATGTTCATTCGCCCAAGTGACGAAGAATTGAAAACTTACGAACCAGACTTCGTCGTTATGAACGGTGCTAAAACAGTTAATGACAAATGGCAAGAACAAGGTCTTAACTCTGAAAATTTTGTTGCCTTCAACTTAACTGAAAAAGTGCAATTAATTGGTGGTACCTGGTACGGCGGCGAAATGAAGAAAGGTATGTTCTCTATGATGAACTACTACCTTCCGCTACAAGGTATTGCTTCTATGCACTGTAGTGCTAACGTAGGTAAAGACGGTGATACTGCAATTTTCTTTGGCTTATCTGGCACAGGTAAAACAACACTTTCAACTGATCCAAAACGCCAATTAATTGGTGATGATGAACATGGCTGGGATGATAATGGTGTATTTAACTTTGAAGGTGGTTGTTATGCGAAAACAATCAACCTAAGTAAAGAAAACGAACCTGATATTTATAATGCGATTCGTCGTGATGCTTTATTAGAAAACGTTACCGTTGATGCTGAAGGCAAAATAGATTTTGACGATAACTCAAAAACTGAAAACACACGTGTTTCTTACCCAATTCATCACATTGATAACATTGTTAAACCTGTATCTCGTGCTGGACATGCTAAAAAAGTAATTTTCTTAACAGCTGATGCTTTTGGTGTATTACCACCAGTTGCTAAATTAACACCTGAACAAACTGAATATTACTTCTTATCTGGCTTTACGGCTAAATTAGCAGGCACTGAGCGTGGTATTACTGAGCCAACACCTACTTTCTCAAGCTGTTTTGGTGCTGCCTTCTTAAGTTTACACCCAACGCAATACGCAGAAGTATTACATAAACGTATGGAAGCGGTTGGCGCAGAAGCTTATTTAGTTAATACCGGCTGGAATGGTACTGGCAAGCGTATTTCAATCAAGGCGACTCGTGCAATTATTGATTCTATTTTAGACGGCTCAATTGATGAAGCTGAAACAACGGTTATTCCGATGTTCAATTTAGAAGTACCAAACATAGTAGCTGGTGTTGAAGGTGATATACTTGACCCTAGAAACACTTATGAAGATGCGAATGAGTGGCACAACAAAGCGGTTGATTTAGCTAAGCGTTTTGTTAATAACTTTGATAAGTTCACTGATACTGACAACGGTAAATCACTAGTAGCTGCTGGCCCACAATTGTAATTAAGTTACGAAAATAGACAATGAAAAAGTCACTAATAAGTAATTATTAGTGACTTTTTTATTAAATAATCGCAATTAGCTAAACTTCAATGGCAAGCTGACCTTAGCCTGTAAACCACCTTCAGGCTTATTCGATAACTCAACAAAACCACCGTGCGTATCAACTATACGTTTAATAATAGCTAAGCCTAAACCACTACCTTCTGTACCCCTTGCTTTATCACCTTGGGTGAAAGGTTGAAATAAGCGTTCAATATCGGCCTCAGGAATACCCTCACCTTGATCGCTAACAACAAAATATGCATAGCCTTTTAGTTTGTCTACACCGGTAAATATTTCAATATCACCTTTTGTGTAACGCAACGCATTTTGAATTAGATTGGCTAATGCGCGCTTCACTGCCACATGACGCAGAGGGATTTTAGGACACTCATTAGTAATAAGATGAATATTTCTATCTGCAGGAATTTCAACGTTAGCAACTTCCTCTACCAATACATTTAAATCACCAGGTACAGCTTTATCTTTTGAGTCATGGCGAATGTAGTCAATAAATTGATCAATAATATTATTCATATCATCGATATCACCCTCAATGCCGTCTTTTAAAAACTCATCTTGCTCTGACATCATTTCACTGGCTAAACGTATACGTGTTAACGGCGTACGTAAATCATGAGAAATACCTGCCATTAGCAGGTTCCTGTCATCTTCTAACTGTTTAATGCCTTTTGACATATGATTAAACGCTTGAGTTACCGCCATAATTTCAGAAGTGCCATGCTCAATTAACGGCTCAGGAAAATCACCCCGACCAACATCCTCCGCGGCATGCTGCAAAGATTTCAGCGGTCGATTAAGTTGCCTTACAAATAACCAGCCCCCCGCAACACTGAGTACACCGATAATACCAAGAAAGAAAACTAGTGGTGAAAAATTTGCTTCCTCTAAGCCTAGTAAAGGAATTTTTACCCAAAGATTAGGCGCTTGAGGGGGTCTTATCCAAAAGAGATATTCATCGCCTTGGGAAATTCGTACCTCGGCAGAGCCGCCAAGTAATTCAGACATTTGCTCACTGCGATAAGGGTAATAACCTGCTGAGCCTAGACCTAACTTGAGGGCTTGTTCTTCTCGGTATACACCAATACCTGTTTCACGATGAAAGGCTTCAGCCATTTTAGGGCTGATACGAGCGTCTTTAATATCAATAAAAACAACGCGTACTTGCTTAGCTAATAATTGATTAATTTGCTGTTGATTAGGCTCAATCACATATAATGCAAAAGAAACATAAGAAACAACTTGATTAACAAACAGCAAAAAACCAATGAGCAAAACAGTTTGACCAAAGGCACTACGGGGTAAGACTTTCATAACATCACTAACTCAAAATTTACTTATTTACCCAAATCAGCTCAAGATGCGAGTTTCCGGACGCCTGAGAAAATCATGATCAAGGTGCACCTTTTATTAATGGTTGTTCAGGAGAACATGCTAAATAACTAAGTATCCTTGCCATCTGGCACAAAGACATAACCTAACCCCCAAACTGTTTGCAAATACCTTGGTTTGGCAGGATCCTTTTCCAACATGCGACGTAGGCGAGAAACCTGTACGTCAATGCTACGCTCAAGAGCAGAGTAATCTCGCCCGCGTGCTAAATTCATTAATTTATCACGCGATAGTGGCTCTCTTGGATGGGTAACTAACGCTTTTAATACCGCAAATTCACCACTTGTTAACGGCATATTAACATCGCCTTTAACCATTTCTCGTGTCGCTAAGTTAAGACGATACTCACCAAAAGAGATAGAATTTTCTTCCATTGATGGTGCACCAGGAGCCTCTTGCACTCGACGACGTAAAACAGCCTTTATCCTCGCCAATAACTCTCTTGGATTAAAAGGTTTCGGCATATAATCATCAGCGCCAAGCTCTAAACCAATTATTCGGTCAACTTCATCACCTTTAGCGGTTAACATAACAATAGGCATGTTATTATTTTGTTGACGCAAACGGCGACAAATAGATAAGCCATCTTCGCCCGGTAGCATTAAATCTAATACCAACAAATGGAAATTTTCACGTTCAAGTAGTCTGTCCATTTGCTCTGAATTAGCGGCACTACGTACCACAAAACCTTGCTCTACCAAATAGCGTTCTAATAAAGAACGTAAACGCATATCATCATCCACTACTAAGATTTTTTGAGTTTCTTGGGTCATCATATTTCTCGTAATACTTTTTATAATTTTAATATATATACTCATGTTACCTCGAAATGCTCGTTTCAGCGAGAATTAAAAGGCTTATAAGCAAGGCATTGATTGAAGATAATGGTGTTCCCTTGTCAAAATCAATAACGCTGCATATAAGCCTTTAAAACTCGCCCTACGGGGGGTCTGAATAATTCATGCTCGTCGTTGCATCTATTTTTAAGGGAACAACCCTTAATAAAAAGATGCGCCTTGATCATGAATTACTCAGTAGCCCTGAAACAGGAATTTTGAAGTATCAAGAGTATTGTTCATCTTACTATAAGTGATGTTCACTTTGATTCAAAAGATTGAAAAGTAAATATTTCCACCTATTTGTTACAATTTATGACTATAGCGATTGGTCTTTATACTTGTTTAACAGCAAATTTAATTGAATGAACATTATTGTAGGTAATGAATAGCTTGCTCAGTAACACATTGAGTAAAGCTTTTTTTACGTTCGCTGCTTGATAACGAATGAATAGCACTTTTTACTAATACCATTTTCTGTTGACGTTCAATTTTAGGTAAATGTGCTAATTGCTCATGAAAACAGCCAAGTAAACCAAAATTTATCGCCACTTCCGATTCTATAGTGTCATCACCAAGACATAGTGCTAACTTCTCTGCCAAGCGGTTTCTATCCATTATTGAAATAAGATCAGCCAGCTGATAATCGTTAGGATCAACTTTGCGTTCAATATTACAAGCGTAAAAAATATCAGCAACGGCAACCACGGGAATAAGCTTTTGATGCTGCTCACTGAACCTTTGCTTCAACCAAGCGTTATGTTTTTGAGCGTTTTTTTTATCTGTGTTTATACCTTCAGAGAGGTCTTGTGCTAATGAAGCACCTGTTAACGGCACACTGGTTAACAAAACAAAAAATAGCGTGATAAATGGTATTTTCATTGAGTCTATATGTAACTTATTGTATCAAGGTAAGTTAATTATATACGTAAAGTTCGCTTGGTGATGAAATTCATTCTTTTTATTAACAAACCACTTGGTGAATGTGCATTTCACGCTGTGGATATAAATGCTAATACCCATCTTAGCCGAGAGTGATATTATCGCTTATTTTTGGCATACCTTATCCAAATATAAAGACCACTTAACGACAGCAATATCAGTAAAACAGCGACGGCATCCATAAACAACACCCCGGCTAATCCCAAAATACGGCCACTATGGGCGTCTAAAATAATACGTTCTAAGGTTAAAAATTGAGAACGATAAGCCAATGCTGCCTGTTGTTCTTTTTGTATTGAAACTGATTCTGCTGTTATCCATAAAGGCTCTAATAGCGGTGAAATTGCTTGCCAATAGAAAAAATCACTATCGCTTTGATAATACCCTGATGCAGTTTTTAGAACGACCATATTATCATCAATACTTAGTGCTTCAATATCCACAGGTACTCCAGCTTCTACTCCTAGTTGATCAAGTAATTCACCTTGATTATTATAAATATACAAATGGGTTTGGCTAGCGATCACATATACGTCAACTACTACATCAGTTGACACTTGAGCTGACGTAATACCAGCGCTGACAACATCAGCTGAACTTTCAAACAGTAACTTATCATTAAGCCATACTAAATTATTAGTCACTTGTAATGAACTTTGTTGGTAAAAACGAATATCATTGGGTGGCGCAATACCATAGTGATCTAACAACCAAATATTACTAATTGGTTTATGCGCTAGTGAGAGCGTGGTGGTGTGATTAAGTGCAACGCCACTGATGGATAAGAAGATAATAAAAAAGGCGGCAATAATGCCAAGTTTTCTATGCCATTCGCGTAAATGACGAATTAAACGGTTATGTAGTGACTTTGATGGTTTCATTGCTGATGTACTTGACTTAGCTTACTACTATTCTGCCGCATCACTTTACTTTTAGCTAGTAATTATAAGAGGCTATACCCGCTCCACTTGAAGATGCTCGTTTCAGGAAGTCTGAGCGATTCATAATTAAGGCACATTTTTTTATTAAGGGTTATTCCCTTAAAAAGAAATGTAACGCAGAGTATGATTTG
>MAAC01017457.1_pt1 | contig 88271 bp, 75 predicted proteins | sample 1115981 | NCBI WGS metagenome assembly MAAC01 (sample SAMN04961126, study PRJNA320927) | seawater metagenome | isolation source: sample BD02T64 sea water enriched with oil for 64 days | place: USA:Gulf of Mexico | collected 2013-07-27 | reverse complement strand
ATTCTTCCAGGTCTTGAATCAGGGAATTATACCTCAATTGCCATCACAGATACTACATATTCAGGTTGTACTGGGACAATTTTAGGGACTGTAGTTGTTTCTAAAGCCACAGCAGCTACTCCAACGGGTACTGCCACACAAAGTTTTTGTAGTATTGATAGTCCCACAATAGCAGATTTAACAGCTACTGGAACTGCAATTCAGTGGTATACAGTAGCAACAGGCGGAAGCGTCTTATCAAGTACAACAGGATTAACAACTGCCACTACTTATTACGCCTCACAAACCGTTGGTGGCTGTGAGAGTGATACCAGATTCGCGGTTTTAGTAGCAGTGTCAGACCCATCTGCTCCAACGGGTACTGCCACACAAAGTTTCTGTAGTATTGATAGTCCCACAGTAGCAAGTTTAACAGCTACCGGAGCTGCAATCCAGTGGTATACAGTTGCAACAGGAGGTACTGCATTATCAAACACATCAGGATTAACAACTGCCACTACTTATTACGCCTCACAAACCGTTGGTGGCTGTGAGAGTGATACTAGATTCGCAGTATCAGTAACCGTTGCAGACCCATCGGCCCCAACGGGTACTGCCACACAAAGTTTCTGTAGTATTGATAGTCCCACAATAGCAGATTTAACAGCTACCGGAACTTCAATTCAGTGGTATACAGTTGCAACAGGAGGTACTGCATTATCAAACACATCAGGATTAACAACAGCCACTACTTATTACGCCTCACAAACTGTTGGTGACTGTGAGAGTGATACCAGATTCGCGGTTTTAGTAGCAGAGCAAAGAGCTCCCCAAGCTGGGACAGATGGTATGATTACAATCTGTGCAGGTTTCACGGTAAGTGAAATTGAATTACTAGGTGCTATTATTGGAGAAGACGCTGGAGGAACTTGGTCACCAGCTCCAGAAGGTCCAGGTACTTATCTATATACTGTTGCAGCATCCTCACCATGTACTGTTGCAGACACATCAGTGGTAGTTGTAAGCGTCATAAATGATTGCGGAGACTTGGAGTTAGAAAAAGCAGCGACTTATGTAGATAGCAATGGTAATAGTATAACCGATGCAGGGGATACTTTAGACTATGTATTTACAGTAACTAATACAGGAAATGTTGATCTTAACAATGTTAGTATTAGTGATCCTTTTGCAACCATGGTTGGATCAGTAATAGCAACAATGGTAGTTGGAGCAAGTGATACGACTACATTTACCGCGAGTTATACAATCACTCAGGCAGATATAGATACAGGAAGTTTTACAAATGTGGCAACGGCATCAGGAACGGATCCTGGAGGAAATGTAGTTACCGATACAAGTGATGATCCAAATAATAGCACTGATACCGATCCCGATAATGATGGAGATCCAGATGATGCCACAGTAACATACTTGCTTCAGTTGCCAAGCATAGAAGCTACCAAAACTTATATTGTCAATAATGATGGTGATGAAGATATTCAAATAGGAGATATAATTACATATACAATTACTATAGAAAACACAGGTAATGTTACACTGAAAAATATTATTTTCACAGATTCGTTTACAGATCGAATAGGAAATCCTTTAAATTTAGATGAAGAGCCAACGTTTGTAAATGCAGACCAAGGTAGTTTAGAAGGAACATTATTGGTAGGTGAAACGGCTACTTATACTGCTTCTTATGTAATTGGTTCAAGTGATATTATTTTTAGTGAAGGAGCAACAGGAGGAGTGAACAACAGCGTCTTAGTTAGTGGAATTACACCTAGTGGTGATTCTGTTGAGGATGTAAGTGATAATGGTGTTGATACAGATGGAAATATTATCGATGATATCACATTTATAGGGTTGCCTATTGTCGGAGAAGCAGATGATTGTATAAAAGTTTTTAATGAATTTTCACCAAATGGAGATGGCGTTAATGATTTGTTTATCATTAATTGTATTGAGAACTATCGACATAACATATTGGAAATATATACTCGATGGGGTGTTTTAGTTTATAAGAAAAAAGGTTATGCCAATGATTGGAATGGTACCTCAAATGGTAGAGCTACTCTGAATAAGTCGGATAAATTACCAGTTGGTACTTATTATTATATTTTCAGGACGAGATATGATTCGAAACCTCAAGTTGGTTGGATATATTTAAATAGATAAAAAAAATACTCAAAAAAAAGAATACGGAAATGCTACAGAAATTATCAGTGTTAAAAGGGTTTTTATTATTATTAGTTGTACTGTTAAGTACAGTAGGATTTGCCCAGCAAGATCCTCAGTATACGCAGTATATGTATAATGCCTTAACTGTAAATCCGGCATATGCTGGACAAAGAGATGTGTTTAGCATAACAGGACTGTATCGAACCCAATGGGTTGGATTGGATGGAGCGCCAAAAACGCAAACCTTAGGGATTCATAGTCCTTTAAGAAATGAAAATATAGGATTGGGCTTATCAATCGTTAATGATCAATTAGGACCTTCATCAGAGACATATATTGATGCTAATTTTTCATATAGTATTCCTATAGGAAACTATGATACTGAACTTTCTTTTGGAATTAAAGGAGGAATCCATTTATTGGATATAAATTGGAGTAAAGGCCGTTTCCAAAATCCAGACAGACTCTTTAATGAAAACATTAGTTTATTTTCACCCACCGTAGGAGCAGGTCTTTATTTACATGCACACAGTTGGTATATAGGACTGTCGGTTCCAAACATGATCACAACGGAACATTATGATGATTTCCAAGAGTCGGTAGCGATTGAGAGACTCCACTATTTTCTTACTGGGGGGTATGTGTTTGAATTGAGCGATACTACAAAATTTAAGCCTGCGTTTTTATTAAAATCTGTGTCAGGAGCACCATTAATAGCAGATGTATCAGCAAACTTTTTGCTTAATGAGAAGTTGACCATAGGAGTAGCATGGCGCTGGGACGATTCGATAAGTGGCCTTGTAGGCTTTCAAATAAATGAAGGCTTAATGATTGGCTATGCTTATGATGCAACAACATCAGGGTTGAACAACTATAATACTGGTACTCATGAAGTAATGTTACGATTTGAGATACAGCAAATAGGGAAATTTATATCCCCAAGGTTCTTTTAAAAAAAAGAAAGATGAAAGCAATTAAATTAATATTCATACTGGCGTTATGTTTCGTTTTTTCAACGGGGTATTCGCAAAAAGTAAAAATAAAACAGGCAAGTAAAGCGTATAAAAATTTAGCTTATTTAAAGTCTAGTGAGATTTTATTAGAGGTTGCCAATAATGGATATAAATCGGTTGATTTATTTCAAAAGTTGGCCAATTCATTTTATTTCAATAATAAAAATGAAGAAGCTGTAAAATGGTATAGTGAATTGATGGCGATGGATAAAATTATTGATCCAGAATATTATTTCAGGTATGCCCAAGCCTTAAAATCGATCGAAAATTATACAGAATCTGATAAATGGATGCAAAAATTTGTGGAATCTAAATCGGAAGATTTACGAGGCAAGTCATTCAGTTCAACAGAGGACTATTTAGCAATGATTGAAGGTGTGAGTGATGATTTTGAGGTTTATAACATGAGCTTAAATACAGAATTATCAGATTTTGGAGCAGTACAATATAAGGATCAACTGGTCTTTGCTTCATCAAGAGGATCGGGGAAATTGTATAAATGGAATAATCAACCTTATCTAGAACTTTATTCAGCAACAAAACAGGCAGATGGATATTATGTTAATATCAAAAAAATTGGTGGTGATATCAGTACAAAGTATCATGAATCGACAGCTACTTTTACTGCGGATGACAAGGTAATGTACTTTACTCGTAACAATTTTTTTAAAAAACGATTAAAACAGGATGACGCAGGGATCAACAGGTTGCAGCTTTATAAAGCGGAAATGCAAGAAGATGGCAATTGGGGACAGGTAAGCTCAGTAGCATTTAATAGCAATACCTATAGTGTTGCCCACCCTTCAGTAAATATTAAAAATACCAAACTTTATTTTGTTTCTGATATGCCGGGGACTTACGGTAAATCAGACCTATATGTAGTAGATATTAACTCTGATGGAACACTTGGTGCTCCTATAAATTTAGGAGTTTCAGTAAATACGGAGGCCAACGAAACATTTCCATTTGTCAACTCTAAAGGCGACTTGTTTTTCTCGTCAAACGGGTTTTCAGGACTTGGAGGATTGGATGTTTATGTGATAAGAGCGTTTGAAGAGAAATTTAAAAATCACGAGCGTTACATCGTGGAAAATTTAGGACGACCAATAAACAGTTCAAAAGATGATTTTGCGTACTATGAAAATTTAGGGACCAAAGAAGGGTTTTTTACTTCAAATAGAGAAGGAGGTAAAGGCGACGATGATATTTATAGATTTACCATACCGGAGTGTACCCAAGTAGTGGAAGGTGTTGTAAAAGAAAAGGGAACCCAACAAGTGTTATCCAACGCCACTGTAATGCTTTTTGATGGTGCCGGGAAGAAACTAAAAGAAATAACCGTTGGTGCAGATGCTGTTTTTGAATTTAAACTAGACTGTGAGAAGGAGTACTTAGTCAGAGCAGGGAAAGGCAGTTATATCTCAGATGAATCACGAATTAATACATACAATAGACAGCAAGAGTTAGGTCTGGAAATTCAGTTGAAAAAGGATGAAAAAGAGATTCTTCCTGGTGTTGATATTGCAAAAGTTTTGGACATCCCAATAATTTATTTTGATTTAAATGAATCATACATTCGTCCTGAGGCAGAAATGAATTTACAAAAAGTGATTGCTGTGCTTAAGAAGTATCCGGGAATGACGATTGATGTGCGTTCACATACAGATAGTAGAGCAACTTTCGTGTATAATGATGTCCTGTCAAATAACAGGAATAAAGCCACTATCAAGTATATAATTGAGGTTGGAGGGATCAATGCAAATAGAGTTTCGGGCAAGGGTTATGGCGAACGCAACCTTGTAAACAAATGTGCAAATGGAGTCACTTGTAGTGATGAAGAACATAAGCTAAATAGGCGTAGTGAATTTATTATTGTTAGGATGTAATAAAGGGTTAAATTTATTAATATAGCAGCTTTTTTTAAGGCTGCTTTTGTCTTTATAGTGCTTTTTAAAAATTTAGTTGGTATTTTTGTGTGCTATGAATGAAGAATATGTAATTCTTGTCAATGAACAAGATGAAAAAATAGGATTAATGCCTAAAATAGAAGCTCATGAAAAGGCATTATTACATCGTGCATTTTCAGTTTTTATTTTTAATGAACATAAGCAATTGATGTTGCAACAACGTGCATTAGATAAATATCATTCACCAGGATTATGGACTAATACATGCTGTAGTCATCAACGTGATAGAGAGAGTAATATTGAGGCTGGTAAACGAAGGCTACAGGAAGAGATGGGATTTGTTGTAGACTTACGTGAATCTATTTCTTTTATCTATAAAGCAGCTTTTGATAATGGTCTTACAGAGCATGAATTTGACCATGTGTTATTGGGTGAATTTAATGATGAACCTAAAATTAACTCTGAAGAAGTTGCTGCATGGAAATGGATGTCATTGGAAGATGTAAAAGAGGATATGTCACTACATCCAGAATTATATACTGCATGGTTTAAAATTATTTTTAAAAAGTTTTATGAACAAATAAATACGACAAAAAATGAGGGTGACCGTTAGTAAAAGAGCTCATTTTAATGCAGCACATCGTTTATATCGGAAAGATTGGAATGACGAAAAAAACATTGCCATATTTGGTAAATGTAGTAACCCTAATTATCATGGACATAATTATGAACTTATTGTAAGTGTCACCGGAGAGATTGATGAAGAAACCGGATATGTAATTGATATTAAGATGTTAAAATCAATTGTTAAAACTCATATTGAAGATCATTTTGATCATAAAAATTTAAACATTGAAGTTCCAGAATTTGAAGATTTGAACCCAACAGCTGAAAATATTGTAGTTGTTATTTATAATAAAATTAAACCACATTTAAAACCAAGTTTAGATTTAGAAGTTACCCTTTTTGAAACTGCAAGAAACTTTGTGAAATACTCAGGAAAATAAACTATGCCTAATACATTATATCCCATTAAATTCGGGCCAATTCTAAAAGATAAAATCTGGGGAGGACAAAAATTAAATGCCATACTCAATAAAGAAAGTGAATTGCCAAATATTGGTGAGAGTTGGGAAATTAGTGATGTAGAAGGTGATACCTCTATAGTTGCTAATGGCCGACTCAAAGGGCAAACATTGAAACAACTTTTAGAAAGTTATAAAGCCGATTTAATTGGCGACAAGAATTATAATATTTTTGGTAATAAATTTCCCTTATTAATAAAATTTATTGATGCCAAGGAAGATTTGTCCATCCAACTACATCCAAATGATGAATTGGCAAAAGAACGCCACAATTCGTTTGGAAAGACCGAGATGTGGTATGTTATGCAAGCTGATGAAGCCTCAAATCTTATAGTAGGATTTAATAAAAAAATTAATCGGGAAACCTATTTAGAGCACTTGGAAGATAAATCCTTAACCAAAATTTTAAATTTTGATACCGTTAAGGAAGGGGATACTTATTTTATTGAAGTAGGAAGAGTACATGCTATTGGTGCTGGAGTGATGTTGGCTGAAATTCAGCAAACAAGTGATATAACTTATAGAGTTTATGATTGGGATCGTGTTGATGACCAGGGTAATGAAAGAGAACTACATAATGATCTAGCGATTGATGCTTTTAATTTTGAGATGGAGGATGATTTTAGAGTATCCTATTTAAAAGAAGAAAATCAGTCAAATAAAATGGTGAGTTGTCCATATTTTACAACTAATTACCTTGCTGTGACTGATATGATCCAGAAAACTAATCTTCAGGATTCATTTATAATATATATCTGTGTGGATGGAGAAGTTACCATTACAACTTCAAATGGTGTAGAAACTATTACTAAAGGAGAAACAATATTAATTCCAGCTGTAATAAAAGATTTTAGTTTGGAGTCAAACAATGCAAAACTTTTAGAAGTATATGTATAAAATTGTGTAATTTTGCCCAAAATAAATTTTAATAAAAATATGTCAAACGTAAGAAATCTAAAAAAGGATATTAATTATGTTCTAGGGGATATAATTGAAGCGGTTTATGTATGGGAATATTCTAATACAGATAAGGACACTAAAAAAAGTGAAGCAATTATTGACGAGGCTATCGCAACTTTTGATGAACTAATCGCTAAAGTTAACGATAGTAGCGTAACAAATAAAAAGGCGCACTTCAAAATTGTTAATCAAGAGCTCGAAGATAAAGGTCGTGCATTAATTGAAAAGATTAATAAATTATAAGAATAAAAAAAACTCGCTGATAGCGAGTTTTTTTTATGTTAATTTTTTTCTTCCGCTTTGCGCTTCTTTATATAAGTATCAAGTTTTTTTCCATATTTAGAGGAGGCAATGTGCTTCGGCAAGGCATTATAAATGGTGTCCAAATAATTTGTATTAGCATCAAATATTTCGGCTAAAGCGATATAAGGTGCAACTTCGCTGTCCTTGTTTGTTACCGCAAAATTAATGGCGTATAAATATTTACGCTTTAACAGGTTGTTTGCCTCTTGTTCTCTTGTTGCTATTAAATCGGCATCACCACTCTGTTGAGCTTCAAATCGTGTTTTTATAAGCTCTAAATTTTGATTGTTGAATTTTAATAGAATCGCATTGAACTCTTCAAGTTTTTCTTGTTGCTTTGAACCTACAATTTTTGCATCATAAGAAAACCGTTTTAAAGAGGTATTAATTTCAGTAATCCCTTTATCTGCGAAAAATGAAATTCTATTATTTTCAGCTCCATTTTTATCAAGTAATAAATACAAGACTTCTGGTTCTTCCAGTGAACTGTGTAATTCAAAAGTCCCTTCTCCTTGTATTTCTAAGGAATCTAAAACTACCAAAGTTGTATCTTTAAGTTGTTGAAGATATACTGTGCCTTTTTGAAGACCTTTAATTTGACCAATCACGGTTAAATCTGATTCTTTTTTACCGCAGGATAAAATTAGTAATACTATTAGTAGGAAGGATGCTTTTTTCATCTATAAATTTTTATGAGAGCAAATATCATATATTTAAATGGCTTTTAAAAATTTAAAAGCCTAGCAATTGAATTTTTAAAATAGTAAACAAAAGATATGACATTATGATTATAATGTCAACAATTCAATTTCAACTAACAGCTGCTAATTCCAGTAATATTGTACAGGCTATGGCGGCAATTGTTCCAATAGCATAACCAAATACAGCTAAAAGTACACCAACAGTAGCCAATGATGGATGGAATGCTGATGCAACGATAGGTGCTGATGCCGCACCTCCAACATTTGCCTGACTACCAATAGCCAAAAAGAAATAAGGAGCCTTAATTAGTTTAGCAATCAAAATCAATAGACCGGCATGAATACTCATCCAAACAAATCCGATTGCAATTAAACCAACATTGTCAAGTATTAATGTTAAATCCATTTTCATTCCAATAGAAGCCACAAGAATATAGATAAAAACACTACCAAACTTACTTGCTCCTGCACCTTCGTAGTTTTTTGCTTTGGTAAATGAGAGCAGGATGGCGATAATGGTTGAGATGCTAATCATCCAAAAGAACTTAGAACCTAAAAATGTAAATATATTTCTTGTAGTTGCCGAAGAGATATTAGATACCATATCTTCAAATAATGGGGCTAAATACCCTGAGCATAAATGCGCAAAACTAACTGTCCCAAATGCTATAGCAATAATAATCATTATATCTGTTAAGGATGGATTGCGTTTTATCTTTTCTGAAAAAGCTGACATTTTAGTTTTTAATGCTTCAATTGATGATGTATCCGCTTTAAGCCATTTATTTATACGATCGCGTTTACCAATTCCTAACAATAATATTGCCATCCAAATATTGGCAACAACAATATCAACAAACACCATTCCGCCATATAATTTAGGATTATAGCCATATATTTCCAGCATAGCAGTTTGGTTAGCACCGCCACCAATCCAACTTCCCGCTAGAGTAGATAAACCTCTCCAAACCGCATCAGGGCCAACGCCTCCAACGGTTTCAGGTGAAACCATAGAAATTAATAGAATGGCAATAGGACCGCCAATTATGATACCAATGGTACCGGTAAAAAACATGATTAATGCTTTCCAACCTAGATTAAAAACGGCTTTAAGGTCAATACTTAAAGTCATTAAAACTAAGGCAGCAGGAAGCAAATATCGACTAGATACAAAATATAAATTGGAGCTATGCTCAACAGCATTACCAGCAGTGTCAGTCGTTGTCCATTCTGGTGCAATGAGTCCAGTGGTTGTGAATATTGCGGGAATCATATAAGCCATAAAAAGGCCTGGCACAATTCTATAAAATTTAGGCCAAAATCCGGTAGCTTTTGATTCTGTATAAAAAATAAATCCTAAGGCTAGCATAAGTAGCCCGAATACAATAGCATCGTCGGTAAAAAAAGGTCTGGTATCCATATATTAAATATTAAGCCAGTACGTAAGCTTTATGTTAAAAGAACGTACTTTAGGAGCAAATATATCATTTGCAAAATAATTATCATTATAGACAACATATAAATCTGATAATGGAGCAAAACGCCATTGTAATCTTGTATTTACACTAAAGTTTTCGCTCTGACTACTATATTGTATGAAAGTAGCCCAAAATAAATTCTTGTTGAAAGTGACATCAAATTTTGGACCAATTAACCAAATTTTCGCGTCTGGATAAGGATTTGGAAGATTGATATTATCATAATTAACTTGAACTGAAGTTGTAAAATATGGTTGCAAACGCCATGTGAAAGACCCTTGCATCGAATATTTCTTACCATTATAAAACTGCCCGAAAGAAGGGCTTAAATTAAAATAGAACACTTTCCTCATGTCCGATCGGAAATTGGCTTCATAACTGGTATAATAATAATTTTTATTTGCAGGTAAAGGTATGGCGCCATCGGTTCTTGTAGGATCAAATGCCTCAAATAAATAGGTGTACCTATTGAACATTTCTAATTCTAGTTGCGCTGTGTTTTTAAAATCGGCCTGCCAGTTTGTTACAATGGTATAGTCTGAATTTTTAAAATCCAATTCGGGTTTCCATAAGAAAAATGGTGTAACACTAAAACTATGCTTTTGAATCTTGCCTTTTTTTGGCCAGAAGCTTCGTTGAGCCATTGGACTGATTTTAAAAACATCTGTACGACGTAAAAATCCTAAGTCTGATCTAAAATTTTCTCCTATAAAAACAGCTCCAACTCTAAAATTCCAGTTTCTGCTAAAATATTCTGTTGATGCTCCGGTAGAAATATCTTTACTACTAACATCTGGGGAAAATGATTTGTGGAAAAAATATTTCCCAACCCAAGAATTGTTTTTTGAGGCCAGTCTATAATCAATTCCAAATACACGATTATAACGATCTTCATTTGCAAGAAAATCATAATCTTTAGTCGCTTGTTTATTAATAAACATGAAACTTAAATTTGAACGACTAAAAAGCTTTTGCTGTACTGTTACAACTGAATTATTGGTTGTTGGAATTTCATTAGCAAGATCTTCTGCGGTTTGCATACTTAAAATGCCTAAACGCAAATTATTATTGACTTTACCACTTAAACGTACACCTGCAATAATATCATTTTCAATACTATTACCTTCAATATCAGTAGCAATGCCAATACGTCTTGAGAAGAAAGGATTGGCATCTCTATTATTCCCAAAGTCAGCAAATAAATCACTATTTTCTATAAAAAACTGACGTCTTTCAGGTAATGATACTTCAAAACGAGTGAGGTTAGTAACCTGTTGGTCAATTTCTACCTGTGAGAAATCGGGGTTAAAGGTAAGATCCAAATTCATACTATTGCCAATAGTGAATTTTGCATCCCCTCCAATTTTAAAATCAGATGTATTTTCATCAGCTTGATAGTCTTTTCCAACAAGACCATTCATAAATGGAATTATAGAAATTGGAGTCTTTGATTTTCCTAAAGGTTTTTCAAAGATCATATCACCCATAAAGGCAAGATTAAATATGTACTGATTTTGTGGGATATTTATCCAAGTATTTCGTTCGTTAGCTTTGGTGTCAAAATGATAACTATTAAAGCGCCATTTAGTTTCTCCTTCTCGATATTTGAAGGCAGATAGAGGGATAATCCATTCAACAATATAATAAGTATCGTGTATTTTAGTTTCACAAAGCCACTTCGTGTCCCAAGCGAGATTAAATCCTCTAAGATCTGTTCCTCCACCTGAAAGTAGTGCGTCTCGTTTTACACCTAAAGGATTTGTTCCAAAAAAGAATGCATTAGTGCCATCATTAAAAGTATCAAACAATAAGGTAATATTATCATTACCTGAGGCTCTAAAATCACGACGCAATGAAGGGACTATGAACTCGGAATTAGATGAGTTTACCTTTATACCAATGTAAAGGTTATCATCATCAAAAAGCATTTTTATTTCGGCTTGCTGTTGTGCCTGTAAAGTATCCGTTGGGAAATGTTGCCAATAATTTGTAGCGGGTTCCGTTTGACTCCATGCAGGCTCATCTAGAACGGCATCAAGGGTTATAGGTTCATTAATAAATTTTACGTGAACAGTTTTATTTTTTTCTTGTGAAAATCCAAAGGAAACTGTAAACAGTGCGGCTAGTATTGTTAGTTTTTTCAATGTATGTTGGTTAGTCTTCACCAAAAATAGCAGGAAATATCAATTACTACTTTAAAACTTTAAAATTTTAGGATTGTTTTAAGAGTTTTTAGGATTTCTATTTGCTTTTTTAAGAGTCTGCATAAGCATCCATTCTATTTGTCCATTGGTACTTCTAAATTCATCCCCGGCCCATTTTTCAATGGCCTTAAGCATCTCTTCATTAATTCGCAACGCGAAAGCTTTCTTTTTTGCCATGTTAATCTTTATTTAACTTTCGTTGATAGATTAGAATTACAATTGGTAAAATAATACTCAATCCTATTACCAGTGGTAAAAACAAACTACTTATTTCTATTTCTTTGTCTTTGGCTTGTCCTACTATAAAATAGGTAATATATGCCATTAGTGTAATACTTAGTAAATTTACGACTCGAAGTATTCTTGTACTGAATCTGTAATTTTTATAAGCATTAGTCTCAGTGATATTTACCTTATATTTATGTAAATGTGGAAATTTGTTTAGTATAATTAAACAAACATAAAGCAAAGTTGCAATTATAGGAATAAACCATAGTGTAGATTTATTACTGAAACCATCAGCAATGCCTTGAGCATTAAAATGTGTGGAGACGGTCTCAGGTAATTCTCCGTAAATTTTAAATACATATAACCACATTAAACATAAAAGTGATATTGAGCAGCATTCGAGTATAATATCAAATCCTTCAAAAGGTATTTTTAATCTTGGACGTTTGGAAGTCATGATTATCTATTTTTATCAGGTTCTAATATCATTGCCAAAGCATGTTGAGTTGTTGTGGTCCCATTCAAATACCAATACTCATTGTCATATGAGTTAAAGAGCCTCTCAAGTTTATCACTAGGATTTTTCCAACCAAGCTTTGGTTTTATTATTTTATATGCTTTCATGCTTTTAGTGATTTAAAGTTCCTGTATTAAGTACAGGTGATGCATCTTTGTCTCCACATAAAATTACCATTAGATTACTAACCATTGCTGCTTTGCGTTCTTCATCTAGTTCAACAATGTTCTTTTTGCCTAATTCCTCTAGAGCCATTTCTACCATACTCACAGCACCTTCAACAATTTTATGCCTTGCTGCAACAATAGCTGTTGCTTGTTGACGCTTTAACATCGCATTTGCAATCTCTTGAGCATAAGCCAAATATCCAATTCTGGCTTCCAGTACTTCTATTCCAGCTATTGATAATCGCTCTTCGATTTCTTTTTCAAGTGTTTCGCTAACTTCATTGACACTGGAACGTAGAGTAATATCTTCTACATGACCTTCATCCGCAAAATTATCGTATGGATACATGCTCGCTAACTTTCTAACGGCAGCATCCGTTTGTACACGTACGAAGTTTTCATAATTATCAACATCAAAAGCAGCTTTGTAGGTATCTAATACGCGCCAAACAAGAATGGTGCTTATCATCACTGGATTTCCAAGTTTGTCATTAACTTTTAATCGCTCGCTATCAAAATTACTTGCTCTCAGTGATATTTTTTTCTTAGTATAAAAGGGATTGACCCAATAAAAACCATTCTTTTTTACTGTGCCGGCATATTTTCCAAACAGGAGTAGTACTCTCGAGTTATTAGGTTGGACCATTATGAATCCAGGAGCGATTATTATGGCGGTAAATATTGCAAATCCATACCAACCAGATTCTGTAAGTATAATTTGGACAATACCTCCAAAAAAGAGTAATAAAAATAAAAATAGGATTAGATAACCGTTGGCAGGGACAATAATTTTTTCTTCTTTCATGGTGCATTAATTTATTATGATATTAAAATGATATCATAAAGATATATAGAATATTTTTATTTACAAAATATTTTTTAAATAAAATGATTTTGGCACGATGGTTGTACTATGGTATTTATAATTATTTCATTAATTCTTTTTTAGAATTCATATTATAATTATTTGGTTGGTTAGTTAGTAAAAAAAAGCATCATTCCATTCTTGGAAGATGCTTTTTTTATGCAAAATATTCTGGATTTACTTCTAAAGATTTGTTGTTTTATTATCTTCGTCGCGTGCATTTCATCGATAATATTGTGTTTTTAATCGATAAATGTTAAAATTATATGTATTTCATCGAATAAATTATGTTTTTTAACGACTAAATGGATTTAAGTTTTACATTTGACTCGTACTGAAAATTTAGTTTTTAGTTCAATGGATTAATTAATTAATATTTGCATTGTGTTGTAGACCTTAGAAACCCTAAATCTAACGACATTTAAAAAATAGCAAATTAAAGAAAGCCGAGATTGAGGGATCTTGGCTTTTTTATGTTTTATACTATCATAGTTTTTAGTGCGCCTTAGTTCAATTAGCATTATTGTTTATATTTTGGATTTTTTTTCCAAATTTGGAAATAGTTGCATGATTATATTTTTTATACATTAGCTCCATATATGTTATAATGATAAAAAAAATAGTCTTAGTCGTACTCTTAGTTTCTTATTTTGGGAATGCACAAGAATCAAATAATCTTCCTGAAGGATTTGATTGTGTTCAAAGTATAATTCCTTCTATACAAGTGGAACTACGGTATTTTGGTTCTCATAATTTTATTGGACAAGCTATTGATGGTTATAATAAACCTGTTGCAATTCTTTCTAGTCGCTCTATAGTTGCTCTTAAGAAAGTGCAAGATGAACTTTTGAATTACAATTTATCGATAAAAATATTTGATGCTTATAGACCCCAACGAGCTGTAAACCATTTTGTACGCTGGGCAAAAGTTTTAAATGATACGGTAGGCAAAAATGAATTCTATCCCAATGTAAAAAAGAAAGATTTATTTATTGAAGGCTATATTGCTGCACGATCGGGGCATAGCAGAGGGAGTACTTTAGATATGACATTGATTGACCGTCATACGGAGATTGAACTGGATATGGGCAGTCCTTGGGATTTTTTTGGCAAGGAGTCCTGGGTAGCACATGAAGATCTTTCTGCTCAACAGCGCTCTAACAGAATGTTGTTACAAACCATTATGAAAAAGCATGGATTTAATAATTATCCTAAAGAATGGTGGCACTTTACTTTAAAAGATGAGTCTTTTCCTGAAACGTATTTTGACTTTGTAGTAGAATAGCTTATTACATTTTTAATGTCATTGAATTTTTTAATAGCGTCTTTTAAGACTTGTATTTAAACTTTTTTTAATTAAGCTTTAGCTCTAGTGTTTGTTTGGAGCAGCAGCCTCCATATTGTATAATACTATTTTTATCGTTCATATAAATCATAGAGGCATGTTCTATGAACTCATGTTCATAAAAATCTATATCAGGAAAGTACCTAGGAGTAATATCTGTCCAGCTTTTTAGAGCATAATCAAATAGCCAGGTATGCATTTGGTTTGAATTTTTTGAGTCACCAAATAGTATGCTTTTTTTAAGAATGGTATTATAAACAAAATTACTATGACCACTATCTGGAGTGTTGGGAATAATTAGTTTAGTCCAGTTTTTTGTATTAAAGTCGTATGCCCAAGTTTCAAAATTTACATAAAGAATTACTTTTTTTGAGAACTCATCATAAACTATATTAATATGATCTGAGACAGGAGGGGTCCTTTTAGGAGTCAGTTTTTTCCAAGTCATTGTAGTACAACCCAATTCCCAAGTATCTGAAAATGATGCTCCGCCATTAGATTTTCTGCCACCAAACATCATGATAATATCACGATCTGGAATATATACCATCCCATGCATTTGTCTTTGTTCAGGTGTGTTTGAAGTAGTGATCTGTGTCCAATTATTAGATTGGTAATCGTATAGCCAGAGGTCGTTAAGGGCATTTGAGAAATTATTACCTCCAAAAAGCAATGTTCGATGCCTTAAAGTGTCGTATGCCATAGCATGACTAGATCGCCATGGTGGTGAGTTGGCAGGTTTCATGTTTTTCCAGAGGCTCTTTTTATAATCAAAGGCCCAGGTTTCATTGATCCATTTAAATTCGGGAAATCCAGACCTACCCCCATAATTAATGATCTTTTTATTGTATATATCATAAACCATGGCATTTTCAGCACTCATCGTCGGACTATTGGTTGATAGTTTTATCCATTGCGGTTTTTCGTCTTGTGAATACGCACAAGAAAGAAAGGAGTAAACCGTTAGAAGGACTAGTGATTTTATTAATTTAATGGTCATGGAATTTCAATTTGTCCTTGTAAATACTTGAGGGCGCTGCCTCTAATTAAAACGCGATTATTATCCAAGTTACAATATAAGTCGCCTCCACGTTCTGAAACTTGACGTGCATGTAATTTGGTTTTGTTTAATCGTTCTGCCCAAAATGGGACTAATGTACAATGAGAAGATCCGGTAACTGGATCTTCAAAAACAGCAGCTCCAGGGGTGAAGAAACGCGATACAAAATCAGAAGTAATACCTTGAGCAGTTATAATAATTCCACCTGGATCCATGTTAAATTGTTCTAATATTGCTGCATTGAGCTCAATGTTCAATACTGATTCTTCAGATTTATATAATAAGAGGTAATCTCTTGCTTTATAGATTTCTATAGGTGATATGCTGAGGGATTGGGTAATTATATCTGGTAGTTTAGCAGGAATAGCTGGTCTAGAAGGAAAATTCATTTCCAATAGGTCTCCATTGGTATTGACAATTAAATTTCCACTTAATGTTTCAAAAATAATAATTTCAAATTCATAATTCAGACATTTTGTAATAACAAAAGCTGAAGCTAATGTAGCATGACCACACAAGTCCATTTCAATTTCTGGAGTAAACCAACGCAATTGAAAAATATTATCGTGCTTATGAATAAAATAAGCAGTTTCTGCCAGATTGTTTTCCTTAGCGATATTAAGCATTACATCAAATGGAAGCCATTCTTTTAATGGGCAGACCGCGGCTGGATTGCCATGAAACAATTCCTTAGTGAAAGTATCAATTTGATAAATATCTAATGTCATTGATTAATTTTTGTATCCAGGACCCCTAACTACTTGTCCAGGTAATTCGCCTGTATGCTCTCCATCTTCTAAAACTTGGGTTCCATTAACAAACACGTGTATCATACCTGTTGAAAACTGCTGAGGTTCAGCAAAGGTTGCATGATCTTGAACCTTTTCTGGATCAAAAATAGCAATATCGGCATAGTAGCCTGTTTTTAAGGCGCCTCGATTTTTAAGCTTTAGGTTGGTTGCCGGAAGTGTTGTGAGTTTATAAATAGCATTTTCTAATGAGATAATTTGTTCATCACGAACATATTTTCCAAGTAAGCGTGAGAAATTGCCATAAGCTCGTGGATGTGTACTAGAATTTAAAAAAATGCCTTCTGGGGCTTGTGACCCCGCATCGGAACCAAAACTCATATAGGGTAGGGCTATTTGTTTTTTTACATTAGCTTCATCCATTAAAAAATAGACGGTACCTACACGACTACCGTCTGCAATGACTAAATCCATAGCGGTTTCTTCGGGGTTTTTACCATGAATTTTTGCGACTTCGGCTAAGGTTTTACCCACATAATGACGGAGACTATCATTTTTAAAGTCAACTAGGAGTAAATTCTCAGGAGTCCCGGCAGCGTACATTAAATTTTCCCAATCATCTGTTGAACTCGTCATTTCTTCGTACACTTTTTTTCTTATCTCGGGATTTTGTAAACGCTCAGCCCATTTTTTATAACCACCTTCTTGTACCCAAGGAGGCATGGATGCATTTAAGCCAGTAGCTCCGGCGACATAATTATACATGTCCGTAGTAATATGTAATCCTGCCGCTCTTGCGGAATCAATTTTTTTAACAACAGCATCAAATTTGTTCCAATTCTCTTTACCGCTCATTTTAAGATGATAGATCTCTGCTCTTATATTGGCTTCATCGGCAATTCTAATAAGTTCATCAATGCTTTCAAGAAGCTTATTGCCCTCACTTCTCATATGAGAGATATACATGCCATCATATTCCGATGCAACTTTACATAATTCTATTAATTCTTCTGTACTGGAATAGAAAGCAGGGGCATAGATTAGTGATGACCCTATTCCCAGTGCGCCTTCTTCCATAGCTTTTCGGACCATGGCTTTCATAGATTCCATTTCGGTAGTGGTAGGAGCTCGGTCTTCAAACCCAATATGATTTATTCTTACAGTTGTGGCTCCAATAAAAGAGGCAACATTGGGGGAAATGCCTCGTTTTACTAATGATTTTAAATACTCATCTAGAGTATTCCAGTCTATTTCAAATTTCAAATCGCCTTGATCTGCTTGTTGTTGCTGTTTAAGTTCTTCAGAAATTGGTCCCATTGACCAGCCTTCGCCAAACACTTCAAGGGTGACCCCTTGACGAATATCGCTTTGTGATTTACCATCTGCGATAAGTGATTCAGTTGCCCAGCTTAACATATTGATAAAACCTGGAGCAATGATTAACCCTGTGGCATCAATTTCTTGATTACCTATTGCATTTTTCAATACTCCAACAGCTGCAATTGTATCGGCAATGATCCCTACATCTCCAATATACACGGGGTTTCCTGAGCCATCAGCAATGCTGCCGTTTTTTATCAAGATATCGTAGGTAACCGGAGAGGAGCATCCCAGTGTTATTAAAAATAATAACGCTATTAATTTATAATGTTTCATAATACACTGATTGTTAGTTGAAAAGTGTTACTAAGTTACTGTTTTTCCTCACAAAAAAAAGCGCATAAAAAAACCGCTTCAGTTATGAAGCGGTTTCAATGTGAACGTTATTTTTTTTAGTTGTTGTCTACCAACTTTTTAGTTTGCGTGAACCCAACATATAGTCCAACTCCAGCGGTAAAGAATATAAGTGCAGGATATATTGCATCATCATCTAAATTAGAATAAGTATCTAAAATTGATGCTAAAAATACACCTAAGCCAATACCCATAAATAAAAAGGCGACGTTTAAAACAACCACCTTCCAGGTTGGTGCGGCATGCCGCTTACCTAGATTGAAAATACTGGCATCACCACCTTTTTCTATTAATGCTAATCGTTCTTTGTTTCTTGTTGAATAGTGTAGGTAAAATATTCCGAATAATATTCCAAATATGATAGGCACTATAATTACTTCTGATCCCATAATTGTTTGTTTTTTAATTGTTTATTATTAATTGATTATTTTTAATGTGTTCATAGCTTATGACGACAGCTTCTTGAAATTGGTTACAACTTTTTTGAAATTTTTATTTTTTTTATTTTTTTTCGAAAAATGTGTAACCTAAACAATATATATATAGTCTTAATAACAGATGACCACCAACGACCAAGTTTATATAGACAAAATATTAGATGGCGATGCTAATGCTTTTACAGTATTGGTAGATCGTTATAAGGATTTAGTATACACTTTGGCCATCCGTATGATGAAGAATAAGGAAGAGGCTGAAGAGGTTGCACAGGATACATTTATTAAAGCTTATAAATCTTTAATTCGATTTAAAGGAGATTCAAAATTTTCAACATGGATTTATCGTGTTGCTTATAATACCTGTTTAGATCGATTAAAAAAGAATAAACGGCAACAGTATACGGTGGCCATTGATGAGTATACAGAGCACCAAGTTAAAACCTTGGATAATGCATTAGATAAAATAGAAGAACAAGAAAAGCAACAAGCAATTCAAAGTTGTTTAGAGTTGCTACCAAGTGAAGATAGTTTTTTATTAACGTTATATTATTTTGAAGAACTATCTTTAGACGAAATTTCGAAAATTGTTGGCTTAAAACCCAATAATGTAAAAGTGAAGATTTTTAGAAGTCGTAAAAAATTGGCGACTATACTAAAGGATCGATTAGATAATGAAACCATAGAAAGTTATGCAGGATCATACAGAACAGCATTTAGATAAATTGGCAAAAAAGGTGATGCAATCAACATCCCTTGAAAAACCATCTTTAGATTTTACGGCTAATATCATGGCTAAAGTCGAAGGGATAACTACCAGTGATATTACGGCATATAAACCATTAATTTCAAAAAGATCATGGTTTGTTATTGCTATTTTAGTTATTGGAAGTTTGTCTTATGGAATGTTAGGTGGCTTAGAAGGATTAGGTTGGTTTGAAAAAATTGATCTTAGTGTAATTTCTGATAATAAAATTACAGATGCTATTTCTGGAATGACCTTTTCAAAAACTTTAATTTATGCTATCGGCCTGTGCGGATTGGTATTTTTTATACAAATACCAATGATGAAACATTATTTAGATAAGCGCTTAGAATATTAATCCTTATAATACCAAAACGGTATTGTTGATACCTTCAAATTTATGGTGTCCCCGTTTCTAATTCGTAACCGATTTACTTTTAATAGGTGTTTGCCATCTTCTAGTGCTTTTGTACTCACATATGTTTCAAAACCTAATTTTCCATTTGCACTATTAGCTAAAATAAAATCAGAATCACAAGTTATGCTGTCTATTTTTACAGAATAGATGTCGTTAAATGTTTTTAAATATATTCGCCTTAAGCTATCTTTTTTGTGGCCAGATTGAAAATTATTACCATTAAAAATGTCTGAAGTCAGACCGCGACTATCTATTTCTGGTTTCAAGTCTGGATAATAATTAAAGATACGATCTTCAATATTCTCAGTATATAAAACAAAAACTTTCACATAATTATCCGAGACAACCTTGGATTGAATAGCGACATTGTCTATGAATCCGTTTTCTTTATTTATTAAATTTTCATAGTTATTATTGTTTGCCACATAATCGCTAGATCTCAAGTCGGGATCTATATAATTGGAGGTATTATATTTTAAAAAGGCAATTAGCGTAATTAAAATATAGAAGGGCACTAGAGCGAGACTCAATCTTTTTCCGAATTTATTGTCTAAAAAATTATACACCAATGGACGATATAGAAAAGACAAAGTGATAAAACTAAATACCCAGTATATCGGGAAATAAAATTTCGAAATCCATTTTTTCTTTTTTAGAAAACCCAAAGTTACAAAGTCTATTAAAGTAAAGAACATGCCAAACACTAAAAACACAATAAGTGTGATGCCAACACCATTTGAGAGCCAATTTGGTAAATCGTCATTACCAATTAATTGGGAGGCGATTAATGTAATAACCAAAAGGGTGAAGGTTATCGCTAACACATAGAAAATAAGTAAAAAGGATACGGCAAAAATGACACTGCAATAATTTTCTAAGGTGCCAATATATTTATCAAAAGAACCAACTCTTTTTTTTAAGTATTTAGTGAACTTAGGACTATACTTGAGGCTATCATAATCAATATCTCCAGAAACATACCTTAGGCCCAATGCACCAATCCAAAGGCCTCGTAATAATACGTGAAGTAATAGATTGAAAATTAATATAGAGCAGGATATTAGTGCAACCAAATAAATAACAAAACTATAAATTTGCTGACTGTTTTCTGACTCATTAACAGAGTCTATAATATATGGAAGCGCTGTAATTAATCCGAAAATGGCAAAACCCGAAATAAGAAGTTCTAACTGCCAGCTTTCTTCCTGTAATTTTTGAAGTAATTTTTTAAATTCTGGTTTGGTATAGTCGTTATTCATCTGCTCGAATTATTTAGTTGAAAGATAATAACTTTTTAATACAATGTAAAAAGTTACATTTAATAAGAATAAACGAAACCCTCGACAAATTTACTCGTTATTAATACAAGAATCGTTAACCAAAATACATGCAAATTAATATAGATGGTATACTTGGCGTGATTCGGATGGACAAAGCTGTTATTTATATTCCTGAAAAATAAAGAGTTCTAGGTAATATCTTTAGGCATGCGGATTTTAATGACAATAGATGAGATTATAGTTATAAACCCTATCAATAAAACAGCATACTCAACACCAAAGAGATCTGCAGTAATCCCTGAGATAATAGCTCCAAAGGCATAGCCTAAATCTCTCCAAAGTCTGAATGTACCAATGCTTTCGGCACGTTGTTTTGGTACAGTTGCTTCTGCTATAGCTGCCAAAAATGTCGGGTATACAATGGCTGTTCCAATGCCTAATAAACCAGATATTAAGGCTAATTGATAAAACGCTGTACTGTAAGGAATGCAAAGTATCGCGATCCCTTGTAATAGCATTCCCCAAAAGAGCATTGCTTTTTTTGAATAGATATCAGACATTTTTCCAGTAACCAATTGACCCAAGCCCCAAACAGTAGGGTAAATAGCTGCAATTATACCTATGTTTTCAGAATTGTAATTTAAGGTTAGTAAAACTATGGGTAAAAGCCCCCAAATCATACCATCATTTAGGTTGTTTACAAGGCCGGCTTGTGTTATAGAACTTAGCGTTTTGTTCTTAAAAGAAGTTTCCATAAACACGTTTGTTAGTGTTTCAGTTTTACTGGTTGCACTTTCTTTATGCATAAATACTCTCGTGTCTTTTACGAATAGTATACTTGTAATCAATCCAACTATTGAAATGCCAATGCCTAAATAAAAAGGATAAGGACTCACACCGTAGTTTTCAGCAATTAAACCAGTGAAAAAAGCAACCAGGCCAACGGCAAAATAGCCTGCAAATTCGTTAAGCCCCATTGCAAGTCCTCTATTTTTTTCACCAACCAAATCTATTTTCATGACAATAGTACTGCTCCAGGTAAAACCCTGACTTATACCTAATAAAACATTGGCAAAAATCACCCAGTTCCAATGTGATGCATGAATTAAAATAAAGGGAATGGGAAGGGCAATTATCCAACCGAAAATTAATAAGTTTTTTCGACCGTAGCGATTAGCTAATCGTCCAGTAAAATAATTAGCTAGGGCTTTTGTAATTCCAAATGCTGTAATAAAGGATAGAATTGCAGATTTTGAGGCTACTCCAAATTCTAATTCAGCGAATTTTGGAAAAATACTTCGTTCTAATCCTACCATGCCACCAACGAAGGCATTGACTATGATTAAAATTACAAACTGTTTCCAGTTTTCTTTTAAACCAAGCTTTACTGTGTTGGACATATTAATGGATATTAGTTATGGGTTTACCTCTCCAAAAGTCTGGAATGTCAAGGCCTAATAAATTTGCTATGGTTGCAGCGGTGTCATAGGTGACAATACTATTTTTAAGGATTCTGTTTTTTGCGATGCTCTTACCATAAATAATCCAAGGAATTTCTACTTCAAGTAATGTTTTGCCGCCATGTCCTTTTTCAATACCACCATGATCTGCAGAAAAAATAATTATGGTGTCTTCCATCATATTTTCAGACTTTAAGGTGCTTATAATTTTCCCGACTAGTGTGTCGATTTTTTCAACGGCAGCATAATATTCGGGAGTATCATGTCCTATAGAGTGACCAGCACCATCAGGTTGGTCCATATGAATGAATGTTAAAACGGGCTTCTCTTTGGTAATGAATTCCAAAGCGTTATCAACGGTTTCTTCATCTGTTTTTCCGTTGAAATCTAAATCCACTAGACTTTTTTCAAATAAATAACCAATACCTCCCCAGGTATAGGAAACTCCTTTTTTTGTATCAGGTAATTGCTTGTCAATTACAGAGAAAATAGATGGGTAAATACTGTCGACACCAATAATTCTAGACGGTATTTCAGGTGTTTTACTACCCCATTCGGTATAGCCATGAAGCTCTGGGCCAGAACCCATAATCATTGAAGCCCAGTTTACAGCACTTGAAGAGGGTAATACCGATCTAGCTTCTAATGAATAGCAGCCTTCTGCCATCATTGTTCTCAAATTAGGAATTTTTGCTTTATCATTAAAAGCATAAGCTCCAAATCCATCAGATCCAATTAATATAATGTGTTTTGGTTTCGAGATTTCTTTTTCAACAGGTTTTGTGTTTGAGCAGCTATTCAACCCTATTATTAGAATTAGGGACGAAAAAATACTCTTGATAAATTGTATGTTCATGGTGTTTGTTGGTTGAAAATGATGTGGTTATTTTGCTTTGAGATGAGTTATCAAATGAGTTTTTAGTTTATCCCTTTTTCGTTGAGGTATGGCATCGTTATAGACTGCTTTTGCCAATAATTCCTGATCTTTCTCTTTCGAGAATATTAAATTAAAAAGTTCCGCTATAGTTAGACTATTTTCGGCCCGATCAATTAGCTCGAAAGTGTCATTTACAGCAACAAACCCTTCTTTTAAAACCCTAACATATGTTCCTGGTTTTCCATGAGCTATAAACTGTTTCAATATGGCTTGAGAGCCCATTTTTACACTAAAAGTAGAACAGGGTTCTCTTGGCTGGGTGACCTGAACTAAAGCTGTTCCTATTTTATAAACATCGCCAACATTTATTTTAGTTTCATCCAATCCTTCAATACTTAGGTTTTCACCTAACATGCCCCAATTCCAGTTTGTATTTGGGTATAAGTTTTTCCAATACGGATAGTGATCTGTAGAGAATAAGTAACAGGCTTTAAACTCGCCACCATGTACTCTCCTATTAGAAATTTCATCACCTTTTACCTGTTCTCTTTCTAAATAAATAGGCTCCTTCGTTGGTGTTTTGTATATACCGGTAGTGACTTCTTTCCCATTTAACAAAATGGTCGTTGGCTTTGCGATGTTAGTCGAAATTATTTTCATGGAATAAAAGTATAGAAAAAAGGATTATAACGTATAATATTATTATGAATTAATCATTTCGAATTTATTTTTCAAAAACTTTCTTGTAAAGTATTTTGCCGCTTTTTTAAACAAAGGCCACAGCTCCTAATACATTAAGCGTGTGCTTAGAAATAAGGACGCTGCCAATTATAGTTTCAAATTGCTGTTATTCATTATTTAGTATATCACTAACAGCGTGTTGATATGCTTTGGGGTTGCCTGCTTTTTTGATTTTTTTTAATGTTTTTTGAGGATTGGAAAATGAAGTGGAAAAGTACTCCCAGAAGCCTAACATTTTCATTTTAATAGGTGTAGGGCCAGATAAAAAAGCATCATATTGTTGGTAAATAGTATCATGAAATGCTTTAAAAGTCTCCCATTTATTTGAAGGATAATCGAGACTGTTATTTTTAATCATACCGGGAAGAAATGGATCTGCGATTAGTCCTCTGCCAATCATAAAATGGTTTATGGATGGAAAGCGCTCTTGCATTACTTTAAATTTGGCAACCGATGTAATATCGCCATTGTAATAGAGTTTATGGTTTGTGCTTTCTATACATGTTTGAAATGCTTCTAAATCCACCCCGCCTTTATATAATTGTTTTCCAATACGAGCATGAATTGCAATGTTTTTAAGAGGGTATTTATCTAATATTGGGAAGGTCTCAAGAATTTCCTGGGGATTTTCATAACCCATTCGCATTTTCATGGACACAATGACGTCTGATTCGTTATGTACGCGTTTCAGAATATGATCAATTCTTTCAGGATCACAAATAAGTCCTGAGCCCATACCGCGCTTTGTGACCATTGGATAGGGACATCCTAAATTCCAATTGAGCTCATTATAGCCTAATTCCTGAATATATTTTACAACGTATAGAAACTCATCTGCATCATTAGTCATAATCTGTGGTATCACCTCGAGCTCGGTATTATTCTCGGGGAGGAGATCACGTTGGTAAGAGTTTTTAATCTTTAACTTCCCATCTAGACGAATATAAGGGGAGTAGAAGGTGTCAATGCCTCCAAAGTATTTATGAAACGCATTTCTAAACCTGAAGTCGGTAAAGCCTTGTAAAGGAGATGAAAGTAAAGTTGTGCTCATGCAGTTTTTAGTTGCGCAAATATAATTGAAAAGAAGGTAGCTCATAACTTAAAACCCAATTTGTCAAAGCGAACCGGTTTTAAGTTCTCGTTTATTTTATAAAAACATTAAATCTTTTTTAATTCGGATTTAACACCGTTTTGTTTATTGTTACTGACTTAATTTTTTCTAATGAGAAATACACTGGAAAATATTGATCTTTAGCCCAGGGTTCAAAGAGATTACTGTAAAAAGGGCTGTCAGGATCTCCAGATTGACCAGGTCCATTAGTGCCTATAGCAGCATCCCAATCTCCTGTATTAACAATCATTCTGAACGATGCACCACTACTTTGTCTATTGTTTCCGCCGGTAGACCCAGGAGTATATGCATTTCCTCCTCGGGGTAAAGGACCCAGATTTAATTTGGATTTTATATCGTTATTTACAGTATTTCCTAAGGCGTGAGCCATATAGGTGTGTTTGAATTTTTCTTGACCATATTGCCAATTACTAATCGTATCACCAAGCATCTCTTCTAATTTTTTAATGCCATTATTAAAAGATTCAACTAAAAAATCATCTCGCCCTTTTTTTGGATTTTCACCAAATTTCATATCGGGGTTGCTAATCCATTCTATTAGTTTTTTCATTTGTATACTAGGGATCACATCTTTTCCTTCCTCTGGTATAAATTTATCTGCAGCTAGCTGTTTTATCTCATTTTCCCAAGCAACATAGATGCTTGATTCAATGGAATTAGAGTTTAATTTGAAATCCCAACCCTTAAGTTTATCATGAGCTTCAGCAGACGTACCTGTAAACGATATATTTGTAATTAAGGGCACCAATATTCTGGCGGGAATAGAAAGATAGTCTACTTGTAAGTCCATCATGTTTTGCATGGTTAATTTTTGCCCAGAGCTCAGAACTTCATTTACACGATCACCACGATATGGATCTGACCATGAAAAACCTATCGCATTCCAATGTTTATAGGAGCTTGGCGTTACATTTTGGTTTGCCGTAGCTATAAATCCTTTTGATGGATTGTAATCGTTTGGTTTTTCACTGATAGGTAAATATCCATCCCATTCATAACGCCCATCCCCAGGTACAGGAACAAGGCCACTAAAGTTTTTACGAATTGGAGCAATACCAACTGCTTGCCAACCAATATTCCCTTTTTTATCGGCCCAAATCATATTTTCTCCTGGAATGTGACTATAATTACAGGCGTCTTTAAACGCTTCCCAAGTTTTGGATTGATCCATGCGTAAGGATGCTAAATATGGAGATCCACCAGGTTCTAACCATGCACATCGTACTGCATAGGCTTTTAAATGTTCTTTATCCACATAAGTAACAGGTCCATGTTGGGTGTATAAAAGTTTTGTAGTAACATCATCTTTGCCTTTAACTTTTATGATTTCTGAAATACTATCCATATCTACCCATGATCCGTTGTAGTTATATTGGTTTAAATTATTGGGGTTTAAATCATATACATATAAATCTTCACCATCCGTTCTAAATACTGTAAGTCCCCAAGTACCATAATCATTATGACCAATTGATATTCCTGGAATTTCTGGTTCACCTCCACCAATAACATTCCATTCTGGCGCAACTAAATGTACCATATAGCGTAGTGATGGAACAGCGATAGTTCGGTGAGGGTCATTAGCCATATAGGTGTTACCATCTTTCATTAATGCACCACTTACAACCCAGTTATTGCTACCTATAGCAAGAGAATCATTTTTGGCTTCATTTATAGACAGTATAGTATTTGCTTCTGTTGTGTTTCTGTATTGCTCTAAAATATCGGTGTCTTGAAATTTCACTGTTTTTCGATAGGCATTATATAATTCCAAGATATCATCAAATAGCAACTCTTTGTTTATGATTGGATCCATTTCAATATTAGGATCTTTAGGATGAAACCATGATAATTCTTTAACTTTCTTAACGCCTAGTTTTGATACTGCTCTTCCAATTCGTAATTCAGCACCTATATTTCCAAGAAGGCCTTGGTGTCTAGATATCACAACATCTGGAGTCCATTTTTTTGGAAGGATATTCAATAATTTAAATTCCAGAGGAAGAAGTTCGGGGGTTTTTAAAATACTTTCAATATAAGCATTAACACCATCTGTATATGCTGTAATAATTTCTATACCATCTTTATGATAGTGATTCATTTCTGTTTTTAAATCACCACGATACTTAAATAAGCGTGTGCCAATATCTCTTTTTAATTCACGTTCGCCTAGGATTTCAGCAACGGTTCCGGTGGCTTGACGCCTCCAAATTTCAAATTGAAAAAGTCGATCTTTTGCAGCAGCATAACCTTGAGAAAAAAAGAGGTCATGTTGGTTTTTTGCATATATATGATTAATTCCCCATTTATCCCTAAGTATTTCAACAGGTTCTTGAATACCGTTTACAGTGAGTTCAGTTGTTTTAGATGAATCACATGAAAACAGATACTGAACAATAAATAGTACAAACAAAATTCTCATGGTTTTTTGTTTGATAAATAAATATGTTTTTGCCATAGTATTATAGGTTTATATCGATTAACGAAATCATTATATTTCAAGCTGTTGTGAAACGAAGTTAGTTGTTTTATTTGAATCTTGAACAAATGAAAAAACCACTCTGTTTTCACAAAGTGGTTTTAATATTGAGATTTCTGTTTACACAGGGATTTGTTATTTAATCATATCGTAACTACGCTTGATGAAGTTTGTTAGCTCTTCTCCTTTTAATAGGCCTTGAGACAATCGTGCTAGATCTAAGCTTTGATTGATTAAACGCTCTTGTTTTTTCTTGGTTTTAGTGTTTAATATTTCACTTACCAATTCAGAGTTTGTATTGACTACCAAGTTGTACATTTCTGGCATATTACCCATACCAAACATACCACCACCACCGGTTTGTTGCATCTCTTTCATTCGACGCATAAACTCTGGTTGTGTAATCATAAATGGTGCAGCATCGCTATCCATTGTTTCCAATTGTACAGTAAACTTTTCAGCAGGAACAACTTCTTTCAATATGTTGTCTAAACTTGTCTTTTCCTCGTCGGTTAACTTCGAAATTTTAGTATCCTCTTTCTTAATTAAATTGTCAACATGGTCAGAGTCCACACGTACAAAAGTTATATTCTCTTTAGTCGTTTCTAACTTCTGAATTAAATGTGATATAATTGGAGAATCTAATAATAAAACTTCATAACCTTTAGCTTTTGCAGCTTCAATATAACTGTGTTGCTCGTCTTTATTTGACGTGTAAAGAATGACAAGTTTATCATCTTTATCAGTTTGATTTGCTTTTATTTTATTGTATAATTCTTCATAAGTATAATAGGTGCTATCTACTGTTGGATATAGAGCAAAACTGTCTGCTTTTTCAAAGAATTTTTCTTCGGAAAGCATACCGTATTCAATCACGATCTTGATATCATTCCATTTCGCTTCTAATTCTTCACGGTTATTATTAAATAAAGATTTCAATTTATCGGCAACTTTACGCGTGATATATGAAGAAATCTTTTTTACAGCACCATCAGCCTGTAAGTAACTACGAGATACATTTAATGGAATATCTGGAGAGTCAATAACTCCGCGAAGCATCGTTAAAAATTCAGGCACAATACCTTCTACATTATCCGTAACGAATACTTGATTTTGGTACAGCTGAATTTTATCCTTCTGCATATTTAAATCATTCGACATCTTAGGGAAATATAAAATTCCAGTTAAGTTGAACGGATAATCAACATTTAAGTGAATGTTAAACAAAGGTTCTTCAAATTGCATTGGATACAATTCTCTGTAAAAGCCTTTATAATCTTCGCTTTCTAATTCTGATGGTTGTTTGGTCCAGGCAGGATTAGGATTGTTAATGATATTGTCTACGTTAATTTTTCGTTGTGGTTCAGTGGTTTCTTTGCCATCTTTATCTGTAATAGTCTCAGGAGTGTGCTCTGGATCATTTACTTCTTTGGTTCCAAATTTAATTGGAATAGGCATGAATTTATTATACTTGGACAGTAATTCACTAATTCTATTGTCTTCTAAAAATTCAGTAGAGTCTTCAGCAATATTAAGAATGATTTCTGTTCCTCTTTCTTTTTTGTCTGATACTTCTAAGGTAAATTCAGGAGAACCATCGCAAGTCCAATGTGCAGCAGGTTCATCTTGATGAGACTTTGTGATGATTTCTACTTTTTCAGCAACCATGAAGGCTGAATAAAAACCTAAACCAAAATGGCCTATGATTCCAGAATCTTTAGCAGAATCTTTATATTTATCTAAGAACTCTTCAGCTCCTGAAAAGGCCACTTGATTGATGTATTTTTCAACTTCTTCAGCGGTCATCCCTAGCCCTTGATCAATGATATGCAGTTTGTTATTCTCCTTGTCAATTTTTACTTCAATTTGAGGATTGCCATATTCAACTTTTACATCTCCAACATTTGTAAGATGTTTAAGCTTTAAAGTAGCATCAGTTGCATTACTAATAAGTTCACGTAAAAAGATTTCGTGATCACTGTATAGGAATTTTTTAATCAGAGGAAAAATATTTTCTACTGATACATTAATATTTCCTTTTGTCATGATATGTTTGTTTTATGTTGTTCAATAATTCTAATTTGCTTTAGACAACAAAAATGCCAATTCGTAGTTTATGACAAGTTGGCATAAAATTTTGTGAACTTAAAAATGGATTATATAATTTGAGGTTGAAATTTGAGTATTCATTGTAGTTGTCGTAATTTGGTTTTTTAAATATGAAGGATATGTACAATTCAAAAATAATAGGCCTTGGGAAATATGTTCCCGATAATGTGGTCACCAACGATGATTTATCGAAATTAATGGATACCAATGATGAATGGATTCAGGAACGCACCGGAATTAAGGAGCGTAGGTGGATAGCAAAGGGAACCGATGACTCTTCTGCTGTTATGGGTGCAAAGGCTGCTAGAATTGCAATAGAAAGAGCCGGGTTAACTACCGACGATATCGATTTTATAGTATTTGCAACCTTGAGTCCCGATTATTATTTTCCAGGATGTGGTGTGCAAATTCAAGATTTGTTGGATATGAAAACTATTGGAGCTATTGATATTAGAAATCAATGTTCGGGTTTCGTATATGCCATTGCCACTGCCGACCAATTTATTAAAACAGGAATGTATAAAAATATTCTGGTAATTGGCGCCGAATATCATTCAAATGGCTTGGATAAAACAACGCGTGGAAGGGGCGTTACAGTTATTTTTGGAGATGGAGCTGGTGCTTGTGTTTTATCTCGTGAAGAGGATAATACCAAAGGAATTTTGTCATCGCATTTACATAGTGAAGGTAAATATGCCGATAAGTTAATTGTGGCTTCTCCAAGTATAGGGAATTGGGTTCCAGAAATAATCGCATCGGAAGGTGAGGATATTTCATATTTCCCATATATGGATGGAACTTTTGTGTTTAAACATGCTGTGGTACGTTTCAGTGAAGTGATTATTGAAGGTCTGACACAGAATAATTTGGCCAAAGAGGATATTGATATGCTTATTCCTCATCAGGCCAATTTAAGGATTGCACAATTTATTCAACGGAAGTTTGGATTGAGGGACGATCAAGTCTTTAATAATATTATGAAATATGGTAATACTACAGCTGCGTCTGTAATAATTGCATTGACCGAAGCTTGGGAGGAAGGAAAGATAAAAGAAGGTGATAACGTTGTGTTGGCTGCCTTTGGTAGCGGATTTACATGGGGAAGTGTGATTATGAAATGGTAAAAATATATGCTGATCCTATTCCAAAAACTAATTAAAAGAAAAAAACCAAAACAAAGCTGTTTTGGTTTTTTTTTCGCTATTAATCAACATTAACACTCATAACATATAATGTTCTATAGCTAAGACGCTATATTTTCAATTTTATTTCATGAGCACCCATAAATTAACCAACTTTAACATAAAAACCCGGAAACATTCGTTTTCGGGTTTTTTTATATAAATATGCTCAAAAGCATTTACGCTAACATTTTGAAAATTTTAATAAGCTGACTAATTCAAATTAAATTATATAATGGTACCGTATTTAAAAGACGCTAAAACTTTGAATTTATTACACTGTAAATCAGTATTTAACAAATAATTATGTCACTGTTAAATAATTAACTTATGCATCAAAAATAATTACCATAAACATGGTTTTTTTTTGAGAGTTTGGATTACAGAATTTATTTAATAAAAATATAAAATCCCAAAATCTTACGACTTTGGGATTTATTATTAATAACCAAACATTAACACTAACCATCAACTATTTATGTAGGCTATTAATTAACTTAAGGTTGTATGTTTTCTAGAAAACACCACCACTTCCTTCTTTCTCGTCGTTATCTCTACGTTTACGAGATTTAGCACGGTATTTTCCACCACCAAATCTGTAAGATAGACCGGCTGCAATAGTGTGACTTTCCCAGTTGAAAAAGATATCTTGCTTGTAAGGCCTACTACCGTTTCCAGAAAAGTGCATTGTATTAAATATATCGTTGAAGTTTAAATTGAATGATCCTTTGCCTTCAGCAAAGCTTATACGTGCTCCAATGTTTACAAAATACATTGGGTCAATATTAAACTGTAATGTTTTGTTTTGTCCTCTGTAGAATCCAAAGGCTGTTAAACTTAATCTTTTGCTTACTTTAAAGTTGTTAAACATTCTAAAGTTCCAGGCAACATTGTCAACTTCAGAAACTTCAGTTACAATATCTCCAATAGTTGCTGTTTCAATTGGCGCATTTAAAGTTTCGGTAATACCCTTTTGTGTTTGAGAATATAAATCAAAACTTCCGTTAATACTCCACCATTTCACAGGGCGATAGTTAGAAGATAACTCAAATCCATATGCAGAGGTGTCATCAAAATTGTCATGTGTTAAAATGATTCGACCAGAGTTAACATCTGCTCTATCAACAAACAGAGCTCTGTTGATCTCATCAGAAATTGCACGGTAAAATACACCACCGGTAATACTTCCTTTACCAAGTTTACGAGTATAATTTAATTCTAACGAATTTGTAAATTGAGGTTCAAGATTTATATTTCCATAAGAAGAGATTAATGGTGTACTCCATTCTTTTATTGGATTTACTTGACCAATTCCAGGACGATCTACTCTTCTGCTGTAGCTTAACTGGTACGAATTCTTTTCAGAAGGTGTATAAGTAAAGAATGCAGATGGATATAGTTTTACATAATCATTACTAAATGAAATAGGTGTTGTTACACCAGATCCAATTTCAGTTTCTAATGCTAACGCATCTACAGAAACACTTTCTACTCTTGCACCAATTTGATACGTCCATTTATCGAACTTTTTGCTATAAGTGGCATAAGCAGAGTAAATATCTCTTGTATAATCAAAATCTGTATCTGGAGTAGGTCTTAATGCTCCCTGTTGATTTAAAGATTCACCAGTTGAAGAATACAGAATTTCTGTATTGAATAATCTGGCCTGAACTCCTAATTCTAATTTAGTCGTTTCCGTTAACGGATTTACATAATCCAAATTAATTGTAGTTCTAACTCTATCAGTATCATTTAAATCTAAATAATCATCTTGAGTTCCTAATAAAAACTTATAATCTACAGGATTTTCTCCTTCATAAATATTATGATCAATTTCGAATTCTATATTTTCTCCTTCTTTGGCGAAGTCTAATTTGTAATCAAAATTGTATTGTTGAGAGGTATTCTCATTATTTGCGTCGAATTCCTGACTTTGATTGAATCCAGGATTGTTATAGAAAAATGCTTTCGTTGTACCAAGAGTATTACCATCAGAAATACTTTGATTAGTAAAGAAAGAAACTGTGTTTTTGTCATTTAAATAAAAATCAAGTCCCATTTTAAATAAATGATTTTTTCTATCATCTAAGAATATAAAAAACTGCTCAGAATCGTTGTCTGGTCTTGATACACGTCCATTGTTTGCGTTTTTCGCAATAGTATTACTATAACTTCCGTATAAATTGAATTTCCCGTTTCGGTAATTCATGTCTAATGAACTGTTAAACTTAACTTCTTTTTCGTATCTAATCCCAGTACTTACACTACCATTAAATCCTACCATTGTATTTTTATGTAATACAATATTGATAAGTCCACTCATTCCTTCAGGGTTATATTTTGCTGAAGGATTTGTAATTAATTCAATAGATTTAATTGCAGTTGAAGGAATTTGCTTTAATAATTGCGCAGTTGGAATGTTAGATAATTTTCCATCAACCATTACACGTACATTTGAATTTCCACGTAAGCTGATGGCTCCAGTTTGTGCATCTACACTTACTGAAGGGATACCTACCATTAATTCTGAAGCTGTTCCACTTGCGGCAAGATCTTTCCCAATAGTGATTACCTTACGGTCTACTTTTTGTTGAATTGTAGATACTTCTGCTATTACAGTAACTTCGTCTAGGCCTGCGGCATCTTCTTCCAGCATAATATTCCCTAGGTCGACTTTACGGTTTTTTCTATTTATAGTTAAATTTTTAACTACAGCTTTATACCCAATATATTGAGCAGTTACCGTGATATTTCCTTCAGGAATTTTTGTGATTTTGAAAGTTCCATCGTCCATTGTAATTCCACCGGTTACAATTTCCCCTTTTTCATTTTTAATGATAATGTTTACATAAGGTAATGGCTCATTAAGAGCTGCGTCCATGACTTTTCCTGAGATGATTCCATCTACTAAGGCGTCATTGTCGGTTGTTGCATAAGAGTTTTGCATTACAAGTAAGAATACAAAACACAGAGTGATTAGTTTTTTCATTCGTTTTTCGATTGATTGATGATAAATTGATTTAGTCTTTGTTTTAAAATGTTTATTTACATTTATACCTAACAGACGACCAAACTGGAATGCTGTTACCTTTTTTAACTCACCTTAACAATTTTTTAACATAACAATGAAGAAAACACTGGTACTTGGAGCTTCAATAAACGTGGAAAGATATTCGTATTTGGCAATACAAAGTTTGTTACGTGATGGCAATCAGGTTGTTGCCATTGGTGCTCGAGATGGTAAAATTATGGGTGTGGACATCTTAACGGAGAAAATTAATTTTATAGATATTCATACGGTTACCTTATATCTTAATCCAAAACGGCAAGAAATGTATTATAATTATATCATTGCGTTACAACCAAAACGAGTAATTTTTAATCCTGGGGCAGAAAACCCTGAATTTTATAAGTTATTGGAGCAGCATCATATTTATTTCGAAGAAGCTTGTACTTTAGTACTACTTTCTACGAATCAATATTAATCCTATAAATGTAAATAACCCATTGATTGGCAATAATTCATAACCTACAACATATCCTCCGAGATTTTCGGCTGGAATATTTCCAATAATTGCAGTAAGGAATACGGAGATTAAGGCAACCATCCATACAAAACGATCTTTAATTTGATGCTTGGTGAAAATTCCGAAAGCAAATAGTCCTAATAATGGGCCATAAGTATATCCAGCGACAGTTAGTAAGCTATCTATTATATTAGTACTTAATACATATTTGAATATAATAATGACAATCACTAACATGATGCTCATCGCGATATGTGTTTTTTTGCGAATGCTTTTTTGATGGTCTTGTGGTTTTTTTTCAATATTTAAAAAGTCGACACAAAAGGAAGTTGTGAGTGAGGTTAAAGCACTATCAGCACTACTATAGGCTGCCGCGATCAATCCCAACATAAAGGTAATAGCGACCGTAATCCCTAAACCACTGTTTAATGCAATTTCTGGAAATAGTAAATCAGTTTTCGCTTTTCCATCCATTAAAGGAATGGCAATATTGTGTTTTTTAGCATAAATAAACAAAAGCGCCCCTAATAACATGAACAAAAATGTAACTACCACGAGCACGATGCTAAATGAGATCATGTTTTTTTGAGCATCTTTTAGTGTTTTACAAGTTAAATTCTTTTGCATCATGTCTTGATCAAGTCCTGTCATACAAATGGTAATAAACATTCCTCCAACAAAGGATTTGATAAAGTGAGTTCGTTCCAAAAAGCTGTCAGTAACAAGAATCTTGCTATATTCTTTTAGTTCGGCAGAAGCTAAAAATTCAGAAAAACTCCAGCCTAAACTTTCATTTATAAAATAGATAGATAAAATTACAGCGACAATCATAAAAAATGTTTGTAAAGTATCTGTCCATACAATTGTTTTAATCCCTCCTTTATTCGTGTAGATCCAAATAAGTAAAATAGAAATGATAACTGTAATTTCAAAAGGGACGTTCCAAGCATCAAAAACAAACTGTTGCAATACTATAGCCACTAGAAATAATCTAAATGCAGCACCTAATACTCTTGAGACAAAGAAGAAAAAAGCTCCAGTTTTATGACTAATAGTACCAAAGCGCTGAAGTAAATATTCATAAATGGAAGTCACATTTAGTTTATAGTATATTGGCATTAATACAAATGCAACCACAAAATAACCAAACATATAACCCAGAACAACTTGAAAATAGCTAAACTGTGAGCCTTCAATCCAACCGGGAACTGAAATAAAGGTAACCCCAGAGAGAGACGCACCAACCATTCCAAATGCTACGAGGTACCAAGGTGATTTTTTTCCAGCCTTAAAAAAATCGACATTACTATCATTTTTACCTGTAAAATAAGAGATTATTAAAAGTAAGCCGAAATAGGCGGCAATTAGTAAAAGAATCTGTATTGCACTCATATGGAAATTTTTCTTCAGCCAAAATACAAATTCCAATTCAAATTGAAACTGTTATAGATTGGTAGTAAAAAAAAGTTTTTAAATTGTAAATTCGCTGTTATGGAATTTTCTTCAAAATTACTTGAAAAAGCAGTGAATGAGATGTCGCAATTACCAGGTATTGGAAAACGTACTGCTTTGAGACTAGTATTGCATATGTTACGACAACCTAAAGCGCATACCGTATTGTTGTCCAGTGCTTTAATGCAGATGAGAGAAGGTATAAAGTTTTGTAAAAATTGCTATAATATTAGTGATGTTGATGTTTGTGAAATTTGTGCAAATCCGCATAGAAATAATGAAATAATTTGTGTTGTGGAAGATATTCGCGATGTTATGGCTATTGAGAATACAAGTTCTTTTAAAGGATTATATCATGTATTGGGAGGTAAAATATCACCAATGGACGGGATAGGACCACATGACTTAAATATCGATCCTCTAGTAGAAAAAGTGAAAAAAGGAAAAGTGAAAGAATTAATTTTTGCTTTAAGTACCACAATGGAGGGTGATACCACTAATTTTTATATATTTAAACAAATACAAGATTGTACTATAATAACGTCAACCATTTCAAGAGGGATTTCTGTGGGTGATGAGCTTGAATATGCCGATGAGGTTACTTTAGGAAGAAGTATAATTAATAGAATTCCTTTTGAATCATCGTTGAAACAATAAATATTGAACTATTTTGTTTGTGTTTTATTAAAATTATGTGCTATTAATCTACTATTAAACCTATTTGTGTCAAATGAAATTGTCCGTTGTTATATTAAATTATAATGTGCGTTACTTTTTAGAGCTTTGTATAAAAAGTGTACAAGCTTCTTTAAGCGAATTAAATGCCGAAATTATCGTAATTGATAATAATTCGACAGATGATAGTTGTAAAATGTTGCGACAAAATTTCCCAAAGATCATATTAATAGAAAATAAAGAAAATGTTGGGTTTTCAAAAGCCAACAACCAAGGAGTTGCACGAGCATCAGGAGATTATATATGTATATTAAATCCGGATACGGTAGTTGCAGAGGATACTTTTACTGAGTTATTAAATTTCGCAAATTCTAAAAATAATTTAGGTATTGTTGGTTGCAAACTTATTGATGGGATAGGTGAATATTTACCAGAAAGTAAGCGTAATGTTCCAGAGGTTAAAATAGCTAGAGAAAAAATACTAGGCAATTCAAAAAATTATTATGCGAATCATATCAAAGAAAATGAAATCGCTAAAGTAGATATCCTCGTAGGCGCTTTTATGTTTATGAAGCGTGATGTATTTGTGGAGTTAAAGGGCTTTGATGAAGATTATTTCATGTATGGTGAAGATATTGATATTTCTTATAGAGCTTTAAATAATGGCTATGACAACTATTATTATGGAAAAAGTACCATTATTCATTTTAAGGGTGAGAGTACCCTAAAGGATAAGCACTATGCGAGACGTTTTTTTAATGCGATGCAAATATTTTATAGCAAGCATTTTAAAACAAATAGGGCTTTTGATTTTATGGTATGGATTGGTATAAAAGTGGCATATGCAGTTAGAAAAGAACAAAAAAAGAAAGCGAAAGAGACAAGTGTTTATTATTTAACTGCTAAAAATATGAATACAGCCTTAGAAAGCAAACTGGGAAAAGGAGTTAAACTAACATCTGATTTTAATCATTTTGAAGCCGATGCTGAAATTATTTTTGATGCTGAAAATTTGGGAGGATATAAACCCATTATTGACAATTTAATTAAAATTGATAAAACACAAAACTTAACCTTTAAAATATTGTCTAATAATTCAAATTTCATAATTGGTAGTGACCACTCATTTAGTCGAGGCGAGGTCATTATTTTTGACGAGAATTAATTGATGAAACTTCAATAGATTTGATGATTTTTCATTAATTTTGCAGGCAGAAACCTAAAAAACACTAGTACACTAAATATATGGCAAAATTTGAACTTAAATTACCTAAGATGGGAGAAAGTGTTGCTGAAGCGACAATTACATCTTGGTTAAAGGAAATTGGAGATACTATTGAAGCTGATGAAGCAGTTCTGGAAATTGCTACAGATAAGGTAGATAGTGAAGTGCCAAGTGAAGTTGATGGTGTTTTAATTGAGAAACTATTTGAAGTTGATGATGTTGTTCAGGTAGGTCAAACCATTGCAGTTATCGAAATTGAAGGAGAAGAGACCGTTCCTGAAGTAGCTCCTAAAGTTGAAACTACTGAAGTTGCAATTGATGCTCCGGTTAAGGCTGTTGCAGAAGTTTCTCAAACTATTGTTGCGGCGAAAACAACGGCAAGTCCTGTATTGGCAAATTCAAATGAAGGCCGGTTTTATTCCCCTTTGGTTAGAAATATAGCCAAAAAAGAAGGGCTTTCCCAAGAAGAGTTAGATGCAATACCTGGCGCTGGAAAGGATGGTCGTGTTACTAAAAATGATATTTTAGAATACGTTGCTAATAAAGGAAATCAGCCTGTACAAAAGGCAGTTTCAGAGCCAGAAACTAAAGTTGAGGCTGCTCCTGTTGAGCAATCAAAGCCTGTTGAACAATCAAAACCTGCTAAAGCAGATAAACCGGTTGTATTGAGTAGTGGAGGAGATGAAATTATAGAAATGAGTAGAATGGGTAAACTCGTGGCAAAACACATGGTTGATTCTGTTCAAACTTCGGCACATGTACAATCATTCATAGAAGCCGATGTTACAAATATCTGGAACTGGAGAAATAAAGTTAAGAATGACTTTAAAAAACGTGAAGGAGAAAATTTAACCTTCACACCTATATTCTTGGAGACCATAGCAAAAGCTTTAAAAGATTTTCCAATGATGAATATCTCTGTGCAAGGCGATACAATTATTAAGAAGAAAAGCATTAATCTTGGAATGGCTGCAGCATTAGGTGATGGGAACCTTATTGTGCCAGTTATTAAAAACGCAGATCAATTAAATTTAATTGGAATGGCTAAACAAGTTAATGATTTGGCAAGCCGTGCTCGATTGAATCAATTAAAGCCGGACGATATTCAGGGAGGAACTTATACGGTAACTAATGTAGGAACCTTTGGTAGTATTATGGGAACACCTATTATTAACCAGCCACAAGTTGGTATTTTGGCTCTAGGTGCAATACGAAAAGTACCCGCTGTAATTGAAACGCCTGATGGTGATTTTATAGGCATTCGATATAAAATGTTTTTATCGCATTCTTATGATCATCGGGTTGTAAATGGAGCACTTGGCGGTCAGTTTGTAAAGGCCGTTAAAGACTATTTAGAAGGCTGGGATAGTCAAAGAGAAATCTAAACTCAAATTAAGAGACATAGTTAAACCTAAGTTATGAACGCTTAGGTTTTTTTTGTTTTCTACGATATAACAATTTATTATCTTTACGTTTTTATTAAATAAAATTTAAATGCAGCTTAAATTAACAAAACCAATTTGTTTTTTCGATTTAGAAACAACTGGGATTAATATTTCGAATGATAGAATAGTCGAAATTTCTATTCTTAAAGTTTTTCCAAATGGTACCGAAGAACGTAAAACATGGCTGGTGAATCCTGAAATGGCAATTCCTGATGAAGTGATTGCAATTCATGGTATCTCCAATGAAAAAGTAGCAAATGAGCCCACCTTTAACACAATTGCTAGAGATGTACATCACATGATTAAGGACTCTGATTTAGGAGGATTTAATTCCAATAGATTTGATATCCCGCTTTTGGCTGAAGAAATGCTTCGAGCTGAAATTGATTTCGATATGAAAGGGCGAGTATCCGTTGATGTGCAAACTATTTTTCATAAAATGGAACAACGTACCCTTGTTGCAGCCTATAAGTTTTATTGTGATCAGAATTTGGAAGGAGCACATAGTGCAGAGGCAGATACCTTTGCTACATATGAAGTGCTGAAAGCACAAATTTCAAAATATGACGATCTAGAAAATGACACTAAGTTTTTAGCCGATTTTAGTGCGCGTAAAAAATTTGCTGATTTCGCAGGATTCATCAATTTTAATGAAGATGATGAAGAATGTTTTTCTTTTGGAAAACATAAAGGAAAACGCGTCGTAGATGTGTTAGAAAAAGAGCCGGGATATTTTGGATGGTTATTAAATGCTGATTTTCCCTTATATACTAAAAAAGTGCTTACTGCTATTAAACTGCGAAGCTTTAATAATAAATTGGGTTAATAAGTTAAAATTCAGAATCTAAAATCAAGAGCAAATAGGAGGTCATTATTTTGATAAAAATATATTAAGATTGTCTTTAAACATCTAAAGAATTACTCTTAATTCCATTAAACAAAAAGCATGAAATTAATTTGTATAGGTAGAAACTACACCGAGCATATCAAAGAATTAGCCAACGAAAAACCGACAGATCCAGTGGTGTTTTTGAAACCAGACACCTCGATTTTATTAAAAAAACAGCCCTTTTTTATTCCTGATTTTTCTAATGATGTACATCATGAAGTGGAAATATTGATAAAAATTAACAGGGTTGGAAAACATATTGATAAAAAATTTGCTCATAAATATTATGACGAAGTTGGACTTGGTATAGATTTCACAGCACGAGATTTGCAGAGTCAATTAAAGTCAAAAGGCTTGCCTTGGGAAAAAGCCAAAGCCTTTGATGGAGCTGCTGTTATTGGGAAATGGCTATCAAAAAGCGAGTTCGAAAACGTAGACAATATTGGTTTTAGTTTGCACAAAAATGAGACCATTGTTCAAGACGGAAATACGAGCTTGATGCTTTGGAAAATAGATGAACTTATCGAATATGTCTCAAAATATTTTACTTTGAAGATTGGAGATATTATATTTACCGGAACTCCGGCAGGAGTTGGCAAAGTAGTTGCCAATGATAAGTTAAAAGGATTTATAGAAAATCGAGAATTATTTTCGATAACAGTAAAATAAAATGGAACAATATTATAAACTAGATAAAATCAGAGAGTTAGCTGATAACGATGTTGAATTTATAGAAACATTGGCGATGACCTTTGTTGAGGAAGTTGCTGAAGATGCAGGACTTCTAGAAACAGCTGCAATAAGTAAAGATCATTTGGCAACCTATAAAACGGCGCACAAAATGAAACCCACTATTGATATGTTTGAAGTTGGTGTGCTCGATGATTTAGTTGAAATTCAAGATTGGGGTAAATTAGAACAACGCGATAAGGATATTACAGAAAAACTAAATGTTTTTTTAACAGCAGTAAGAAATGCTGTAGAGGAGATTAAAACTGATTTCAATTTGTAATGCAAGCAGAAATTATTACCATTGGGGACGAGATTCTCATTGGTCAAGTTGTTGATACGAATTCTACATTTATAGCAAAAGCACTAAATAAAATTGGCGTTTCAGTTTATCAAATCACTTCTATTCAGGATGATAAATCACATATTTTAAAGGCAATTGAAGAAGCCGAAAATAATGTAGATATTATTATCATTACTGGAGGCTTAGGGCCAACTAAAGACGATATCACTAAAACAACAATTGTTGAATATTTTGATGATGTATTAGTTCAAGATACCGCTGTTCTTAGAAATATAGAATCCCTATGGGAAAAGTATATTAAACAATCTTTATCACAAGTTAATATTGATCAGGCCTTAGTGCCATCAAAAGCAACGGTGCTAATGAATCGGTTTGGGAGTGCTCCCGGAATGTGGTTAGAAAAAAACAACAAAGTATTTGTGTCGCTTCCAGGTGTTCCTTTTGAAATGAGAGCATTAATCAATGATGCCGTGGTACCTAAAATCCAAAAACAGTTTGAATTGCCTTTTATTATGCATAAAACATTGCTTGTATATGGTATAGGTGAGAGTAATTTGGCAAATAAAATAGAGGATTGGGAAGACAGTCTGCCGCAATTTATTAAACTCGCATATTTACCCAGTCTGGGTAAAGTGCGATTGCGATTGTCAGCAATAGGAAAGGATAAGCAAACTATTGTTTCAGAGATGGATAAGCAAATAAAGCAGTTGATGCCTCAAATTAAAGATGTGTTTGTTGGATTTGATGAAGACGGTTCGATTGAAGTGTTAATTGGCAAGCAACTCGCCGCTATGGGAAAAACATTAGCAACAGCCGAAAGTTGTACCGGAGGTAAAATTGCGGAAAGAATTACTTCTAATTCAGGAGCTTCGGTATTTTTTAAAGGGAGTGTTGTGAGCTATGCAACAAGCGCCAAGGTGGATGTATTAAATGTTGATAATGACCTGATTGAAGAATATTCGGTAGTAAGTGTACAAGTTGCAGAAGAGATGGCTAAGAACGTGCAAAAATTATTTAAAACGGATTTTGCTATTGCTACCACTGGTAATGCTGGACCTACTAAAGGAGATGCAGATGTTGAGGTAGGAACCGTATGTATAGCTATCGCTACTCCAACGAATGTTTATGCACAGGAATTTCAAATGGGTAATCATCGAACAAAAGTGATAAATAAGGCTGTAAATAAAGCTTTTGAGATGTTGCAAAAAGAAATTTTTAAAAATTGATAAAATAAAGTTTGTCAACTATTAAAGAATTTGTAAATTTGCACCTCGTTTTGAAATAACAATTTTTTTAAAGTTATATATAATGTCAAGAGTTTGTGAACTTACTGGGAAAAAAGCGATGGTTGGAAACAACGTATCGCACGCAATGAATAAAACTAAGCGTAAATTTAACGCTAACTTACTAAAGAAGCGTTTTTACATTCCTGAAGAAGATAAGTGGGTAACTTTAAAAGTTTCTGCTGCTGCCTTAAAAACTATCAATAAGATTGGTATTTCTGCTGCAATTAAAGAAGCTAAATCTAAAGGATTTTTAAAATAATAGCCGTAATAGCTAAAGATAAGTACAATGGCAAAAAGAGGAAATAGAGTTCAAGTAATATTAGAATGCACAGAGCATAAAGGAACTGGTAAACCAGGAACTTCTAGGTATATTACAACAAAAAATAAAAAGAACACGCCAGATAGATTAGAGGTTAAAAAATTTAATCCAATCTTAAAGCGTATGACAGTTCATAAAGAAATTAAATAATTAGAAATTTTTGCAATGCGTAAAAACTTCAATTATTAACTGAAGTTTTTTGCGAAGGTAAAAATGTCAAATAATATAAATCATGGCAAAGAAAGCAGTAGCATCATTACAAACTGGATCTAAAAGATTAACAAAGGCTATCAAAATGGTAAAGTCTCCTAAGTCTGGGGCTTATATGTTTGTTGAGTCAATCATGACGCCAGAAAAAGTAAACGATTTTATTAATAAGAATTAATCGTACTTTTTATACAAAATATTTAAAGCTGCTTTCAATTTGAATGCGGCTTTTGTTTTATAATTTGGTTGGAAACCTTAATAAAATCAAAATTATAATGAATTAATAATTCTCGTGAAAGCGAGAATTTTTTTGTTTATCCTAAAGTTCTATTTAAAAAATATTCCTTTTCTTTATATCTTTAACTATATGACAATTTTGCAGCTTTTCACTAAGGGCAAGAAATTTGTTATTCTAATGAAATCAAGCATTATAATTATGCTTAGTTTAAATAAAAGTAAATGAGTTTTTTTAAAAAAATATTTTCTTCAGATAAAAAAGAAACCTTAGATAAAGGATTAGAGAAATCGAAGTCGTCATTCTTTGCTAAGTTTAATAAAGCAGTTGCAGGAAAATCGAAGGTTGATGATGAGGTTTTAGATAATCTGGAAGAAATTCTTGTGACAAGCGATGTAGGAGTAAATACAACCCTTAAAGTTATTGAGCGCATAGAAGATAGAGTTGCTAAAGATAAGTATTTAGGGACTTCAGAACTAAACCAATTACTTCGAGAAGAAATCGCAGGTTTGTTATCGGAAACCAATTCTGGTGAAGCTACAGATTTTTCAATCCCCGAAACAAATAAACCACATGTAATTATGGTGGTTGGTGTTAATGGTGTTGGTAAAACAACAACTATTGGTAAGTTGGCATATCAATTTAAAAAACAAGGCTATAATGTGGTTCTTGGTGCTGCCGATACATTTAGGGCAGCCGCTATTGATCAACTTCAAGTTTGGGCTGATCGTGTTGATATCCCAATGATAAAACAAGAAATGGGTAGTGATCCGGCTTCGGTAGCTTTTGACACTTTAGAAAGTGCAGTAACACAAAACGCTGATATCGTAATAATTGATACCGCAGGACGACTACACAATAAAGTGAACTTAATGAATGAGCTTACTAAAGTAAAACGCGTCATGCAAAAAGTTGTAGACAACTCGCCTCACGATGTATTACTTGTTTTAGATGGATCTACAGGTCAAAATGCTTTTGAGCAAGCAAAACAGTTTACAGCGGCTACTGAAGTCACTTCACTTGCGGTTACGAAATTGGATGGAACTGCAAAAGGCGGGGTGGTTATTGGAATTAGTGATGAATTCCAGATCCCTGTTAAATATATTGGTGTAGGAGAAGGTATTGAAGATCTACAAGTATTTAATAAATACGAGTTTGTGGATTCATTTTTTAAATAAGATCTCTGAGAAATCGAGAGTTTTGTTATGCTCGTAAATTATGAAGTGAATTCTGTTTATAAAAATGGAAAGAATAAAATCTTATCAATAAAATGAACAAAGAATCAAAGCCTGAAATGTCAATTGACAAAGCTCGAATATCTTCGGCTAATAATGAGCGAAAAACGAACAAAAAGCGACTAGATTTAGCTATGATTATGACTTTGAGTGTAGGGCTTATGAGTTTATGTGCTCTAGGGGTATCACTTTATCAAGCACACCTGATGAACGAACAAAGTTCTATCATGTTTTTTCAAGGTAAAGCGGCGTCATTGCCTATTTTAGAATTCAATAACTGGAGGTCTTTTGATGAAAATGGCATAAAAAGCTTCAAAATTGTTGTTACAAATAAAGGAACTGGTCCACTTATTATTAAAAATATACTTTTAAAATTTAATGGAGAGGCTGTATTGAACTGGGGAGAATTGTTTTCTAAAGTTCCGAACAGTGAAAATCTGGATCTTGGAATGACAAACGAAATCCTAAATGGTTCTGTTTTGTCGGCAGGCGAAGAACTCGTTTTTATAGATGCCCAGAATAACAGAGATCTGTCAAAATTGTTATTTGAAGCTGCTGATGCTATTAAAATGAAGGTATGTTATGTATCGGTTTATGATGATTGGTTTCAAAGTACTATAAAAGGATTGGAGAATCGGGTTACAAATGATAACGAAAATATACCGTATTGCCGTATTGATGACGGTGAAAGTTTTATGGATTAGCTCATAAGGTATATTAATAGTGTTTTTTTAATCAGAACAAAAAAATGCTTGTATCTTTGCAGACCAAAATTAAGGAATGAGAACGAAGTCACTTAAAAAGAATAAGATTAACGTTGTTACTTTAGGATGTTCAAAGAATGTCTATGATAGTGAGGTGTTAATGGGACAACTGAAAGCCAATGATAAAGAAGTTGTGCATGAAGAAGAAGGCAATATTGTAGTGATTAATACCTGTGGTTTTATTGATAACGCTAAAGAAGAAAGTGTAAATACTATTTTAGAATACGTACAAAAGAAACAGGAAGGTGATGTTGATAAAGTATTTGTAACTGGGTGTTTAAGTGAGCGTTATAAACCAGATTTATTAAAGGAAATTCCTGATGTAGATCAATATTTTGGAACAACTGAATTACCTAACTTACTTAAAGCTCTTGGAGCCGATTACAAACATGAATTAATAGGTGAACGAATCACAACAACACCTAAAAACTATGCTTACTTAAAAATTGCAGAAGGTTGTGATAGACCCTGTAGTTTTTGTGCCATTCCTTTAATGCGAGGTAAACATAAATCCACTCCAATCGAGGAGATTGTTATTGAAGCTGAGAAATTGGCAGCAAAGGGTGTCAAAGAACTCATTTTAATTGCTCAGGATTTAACCTATTACGGGCTTGATATTTATAAAAAGAGAAACCTTGCAGAATTGCTTGAAGCACTTGTAAAAGTGAATGGGGTAGAATGGATACGTTTGCATTATGCCTTTCCCGCCGGATTCCCAATGGATGTCCTGGAAATCATGCATAAAGAACCAAAAATATGTAACTATATTGATATTCCATTACAGCATATTTCAGACCACTTATTAAAGAGTATGCGTCGTGGAACAACTCAAGCAAAAACAACAAAATTACTTAAGGATTTTAGAGTTGCTGTTCCTGATATGACAATCCGTACCACGTTAATTGTGGGTTATCCTGGGGAAACAGAAGCAGATTTTCAAAATCTTAAAAATTGGGTAGCTGAGATGCGTTTTGAACGATTAGGCTGTTTTACATATTCTCATGAGGAAAATACACATGCGTTTAATTTGGTTGATGATGTGCCTCAAGAAGTGAAACAAGAGCGTGCCAATATAATTATGGAGCTGCAATCTCAAATTTCTTGGGAATTAAATCAAGAAAAAATAGGTAAAGTATTTAAGGTAGTTATAGATAGAAAAGAGGGTGATTATTTTGTTGGACGTACAGAGTTTGACTCCCCTGATGTAGATAATGAGGTTCTGATTGACGCAACAAAAACGTATTTAAAAACGGGTGAATTTGCAACGGTTAAAATAACAGATGCAGCAGACTTCGATTTATACGCTGAAGTAAGTAGTTCGAAATAAATTACTTTTTAGTTTTAATTTTTGATAACTGTTTGGCTATTTTTTTAATAGCTGACTCAATTGATTTTTCAGGCTCAATAATATTATAAGCGCCCCAAAAGACAGGATCTGAAAAGCCGGAGGCTTCATCACTTAAAATTACTGATGGTTTTAAACGCTTTTCTGGATTAATCTTAGAGATTAAGTTTTTTTTCCAATCCGTTATTGCCATTTCAATATTAAGTGTATAGGTACTGCTAAATAGCTTTTTGCGCCACTTAACTTTAAAAGCCAATTGAATATTGCTATAGCTATAATAACTTTTTCCATCTTTAGTTTTGTAATCAACTCTATAAAGAGCTTCCAGGGGTTCAATCCTCACTTGTCTCGGTTTTCTGCGAAGGAATAAATTGGCAGTTTCATTTTTGTCTTCAATATTGAGGTGATAAACACTACTAACAAGGGCAAAAGTTTCGGCATCAATAAATAATTTACCATCATAAAATGGGGTCACTATATGAGGGAGTTGTTTAAATTTAACAACATACACTTGTCGATCATCCATTTGAGAAGCCGGTTCAAAACTAAATTCATAGTAATCGAATGTTTCTTCATTGAAAACATAATCCGGGTATTTTACTAAATCAGAATATAAGGTATTGTATGGCCCGCCTTGGAGTTTTACAGCAAGCGTATCGAGTCTGGAGTAATCTGTGCTTTTGCGAGATTTTACGAGTTCTACATTATCTCTTTTTGATGATTTATATGGTTGTTTAAAAACTTTAACAACAGCTTCAGTTAATGAAGCATTTTTGCGTCCCTTTTTAATGGTTTCTCTATAAAATGCTGTCATGATGGAACGCTCATCAATATAGTTAATACTTTTACCATTTAACGAGGCCTTTACTAATGCCATAGCGCTTTTTGGAACATTTATTTTAATTGCAGACAGGGTTGTAATTTGAGGGCTTAGAGGAATGATGTTGTTTTTTGAATCCAATGTGTTAATTGAAATTTCAAGCGTCTCATATCCTAAAAATGAAACTGAAAGCTTATTGCTGGTTAAATTGTTAGGGATCTTAATTGAAAATTTTCCTTCTCTATTGGTGATTGTACTTATGTTGGCAGAATTAACAGTGATGTCTACATATGCTAAAGGCTTTCTTGTCTCTTTATCAATAACACGTCCTTTATATTTAATAAATGACGGGGACTCAGCCTGAATAGTCGAACTTTGTGGTAAAACATAAGCAAAAGAATTAGCGGTAAATCCAATACAAAAGATTGAAATTATTAAAGAAATAAATAGATTTTGTCTAATATTTAAGAGTTCTTTTTTCACATCAAAACCAATTGAAGTATCAATACACTTCTAATAACATCTTAAGATACTAAAAATCTGTCTTTTATTCTTGGTTAAAGAAGACTTTAACAATTATGAAAGGATGGAGTTATATAAAGATCTCTTTGAACAGAAGATGTTTAAAATTAAAATTTGTAGGCAATTCCAATTTGCAAAGTATTAAACTTTCTGTAACCTAAATCGTCTTCCAAAAACTTTGTAAAAGCAAAATAAGGACGTGCTTCTAAATAAAAATTTGGGGTGACTTTATAATTGGCACCAAAAGTAAATCCTAATAAAAAGGAATTAAAAAGATCTTTATTTTCACGAGCATCAATGTCAAGTAATATTTGAGCTTCAGGCCCAAAAAAGCCTGTGAAATTATTGGACAATTTAAAAGTTAGTAACACTGGAACATTTAAAAAGTTCATTTTATTGCTTCCAGAATATTCTGTCGAGGAATAGATAATCTCGGGTTGAATACTAAAAGCATCTGAGGATGGAATATTTACGAATGCGCCAAAGTAGACTCCTGATTTATTCTGTGTGTTTTCACTAGATTGGGATGCCACCTTCATTTGGACTGAATTTATACCAACTTTTAATCCAAAAGTTATATTTGGAATACTAAGGTCTTCATCTTGAGCGAAACTATGAGAGCTTAAAAAAACTAAACTAATAAATAGCACTATTATTCTCATGTTTTAATCTTATAAAGTTTGAAAATTGAAGATACATATTTTAAAACAATCAAATAAGTTCCTGCTTTAATCTTTTTCTATAATGGTTCTAAAAGTTAGATTTATTCGAGGCGTCGTTACTTTTTTTGTGGGAGGTAAGCGATGTAGCCAATGGGTTTGTGTGCTACCTTTCATTACTAATAAACTGCCATGTGCTAGACGGAATAAAATGGTTTCTTTGGTCGCTTTATGTTTGAATCCAAATCTCCGTTCCGCACCAAAGCTCAGCGAAGCGATAGCTCCATTTTGTTTCAAATCTTTTTCACCATCACTATGCCAAGCCATACCTTCTTCTCCTGTATGATATAAATTAAGCAAACAGGAATTGAAAGTTTCTCCTGTTTTTTCTTCTATTAGATATTTTAATTCTTGAAGTTCTTTAGTCCAAGGTAAGGCTAGTTTTGTAGTTTTAGAATAGGTGTATTTAAAAGCTTTATCGCCGTACCATGCTACTTTGCGTTTTGTAATTATTCGCTTTCCAAATATGATGGCCTCGTCATTTTTCCAGACAATGTTATCGTATAATTGTTCAAAAAAGAAATCTGATTTTACTTTTGATAGTAGCTTTCCATAATAATTTACAATACCATCTTTTGGTAAAATATTTGTGGTAGTATCTATGAAGTCATTAAATAAATCCATTTTTCCATTTTAAATATTCTGTTTTCATACAATGACCACAAGGTCTAAATCCATGAGTTTTAGCCTCGAGTTCTGATGCGAAAAATACGCGATTTATGACTTTCATTCTCTTTCCTGATTTACATTGTAAAGTACCATAAATTTTAAGGTTTATGTTGCCTCCAAGCCTTATTCTTTCTGATTTAATGAGTTTGATAAATGACTTATAATCAAGATGTTCATGTTTAATCATTGTTTTAGTTTTGAGCATCGTGAAAAATAATCCCTAATGTGTGACGTATACCATTGTGGAGTTCACTAACACCATGTTTCATTATTGACCGATAATACCCTTTATTTCCTTTTATAGGTCGGAAATTGGTTGTAAAGAATAGCATGTCTCCCTTTTTAGGTTGTAAAACAATTGGTTTTGATTGAGCTCTTGGTACTTGTTGTGTTAATACAAATTCACCACCGGAATAATCTTCATTGGGTTCATTTAAAAAAAGAACAGCCTGAATTGGAAAATAAATGTCACCATATAAATCTTGATGTAATGTATTAAATCCGAATTTGTTGTATTTTAGAATTAGAGGTGTTGGTTTTAACTGATTGTTCTTATGACATAGTGATAATAAGGCTTGTAATGAATTGGGGAAGGTTTTATCAATTTTTAATACAGTCATCCAAAGATTAGCTATAGGTGAGAGGTAGGGGTATATTTGTTCTCTTATAGTTTTTACAATATCTGGAAGCGGATAATCAAAGTATTTATATTCTCCACGACCAAAACGGTAGCGTTCCATAATAACTGTTTTCCGATACGCTGTTGGTTCATCGTAATTTTCAATTAACGATTCACATTGTATATTGGATAGGATGTTATTTACGATGGCATAGCCGTTATTGTGCATGTCATCGGTAACTCGTTGCCAATTAATAGTTTCCAACTTTGTTTTTAAATGTTGCATTAGGGATCTTGTTATAGGGTTGAAATATCACATAGTATATCAACCAATTCATCTGGCTTGCTGAAAAAAGGAGAATGACTAGTAGCCATACTATAAATTTTTTCGCAGGGTGTATCTGTATACATTTTCTTTTGTATATAAGGAGTTACGGCTTTATCTTCAGTACATTCAATATAAAACCTTGGTATTGATCCGTAATTTTCATCAGTGAGTTGTAATGGTGTAATACCTGATTCTACAGGTTCATGGCTTAGTAATAGTTTTGCAAGTTCAGTAATGTCATCATTGCAATCATGATAAAGACCTTCTTTATATATTTCAGCTTGTAAAGTATGTGCTTTTAAGTCTGGATATTGGGTTACAAAAGGTTTTAATACACCTGTTGTATCCAATGCTGAATATTCGGTTTGCGTTTTACCGTTTGGAATTAAATAAGCAGCTAAGTAAATTAATTTTTCTACCTTTTTTGGACGATATTCTGCAACTTGAGATATCATAATTCCATTTTTACTATGACCTACGAGAATTACTTCGCCCTCGATAGCGTCAATAAGTTGACAAATTTTATCAACTGTAGTTTCCATTTTCACCTCTTGAATAGGCGTTTTATCTCGTCCCATCCCTGGTAAATCAATTGCGATTGCCTTGTGTCCTTTGTGTTTTAAAATTGGCATTACTTTATGCCAATTCCATGAGCTATGCCATGAGCCGTGTACTAAAATAAATGTTTTCATTTTTGTTTTTTATGAATTAATAAGATGTGCCTGAAGTTTAGGATTGGGTTTTAGCTGCTTCCCAGCCAATTATTGCCGATTTTCTCGTGTTTCCCCACATGTATCCACCAATATTTCCTGAAGCTTGAATCACGCGATGACAAGGAATTAAAAAGGCTACAGGGTTGTTTCCAATAGCAGTACCAACAGCCCTAGAAGCTTTCGAGTTTTTAATTTCATGAGCAATTGTCCCATAAGTGGAAAGATTTCCCATTGGTATTTTTAGAAGGGTTTCCCAAACTTTTAATTGGAAAGCAGTACCGTTTAAGTGTAGTTTTATTTGATCCAACTTACGCCAGTTATGAGTGAAAATGTATAAGGCATTTTGTTGAATTAGGTCTACCACCTGATTAAAATTAGCATTGGGGAATTCACGCTGTAAATCTTTCAAGGCCTGAAGTTCATCTTCAGCAAAAGCCATATGACAAATGCCTTTAGCCGTTGATGCAACTATAATCTTACCAAATGGACTTTCTGCAAAACTGAAATTTATAATCAGACTTGCACCTCCATTTTTATATTCTCCAGGAGTCATCCCTTCAATAGTTATAAATAAATCATGAAGTCGTCCTGTCCCTGATAAACCGGTTTCATAAGCGGTATCAAAGAGTGTTGTTTGTTGTTTTTTTAGTAGTTGTTTTGCATATTCAATACTAATATATTGCACGAATTTTTTAGGACTTACACCGGCCCAATCTGTGAATAACCGTTGAAAATGGAACGGACTTAAATGTATTGAATCAGCTATTTGTTCTAAAGAGGGCTGTGCTTTAAAGTTTTCTTTTATGTAGTCTATAGCTCCAGCTATTCTATCATAATTAATATTTGCTTGGGTATTCATAATGCTTCAAATTTATGAAACAAAAGTATATAGTGTTCGCAAATTACAAAACCCGAATCTTGCGGTTATCTATTTATTAATATTTATTTCAAGTTTTCAATCATTGTGTTCACTACAGAATTTAAATCTTCTTGTGCTTTTGCAATAGCAACTTGTAATACCTCATTATTAGTTTTGGCCATATCTAATAGTGTAGCGTATGTTTTAAAATACCAATCTTTCCAAGATTCCAGAATCTTTGTTTCTTCTTCTAAATTACTAGAGCTAGAAATAGCAATTTTGCTGAGGTCAAATTCTTCATTAAGTCGTTTTATAGCTGCGTTTTCTATAGTCTTCAAAAGATTTAGTGCTGTGTTTTCGTCAGCATTTATTAATGTATATGCACTTACCAATGCTCCAATACCAACATTTTTCATAGTCTCTTGAGAAACCTTATCGATACGGTCATTGTCCGTATGATAAAATTGATCTGTAAAATGCCAAAGTAATAAACCAGGAATATCTGCTCTTAAAAAAGGAGTGTGGTCACTACCACCTTCAAAAGGATTGGTGTTTACTTCCCAATTGGCATATTTGCCCTGTGTTTTAAAAATATTGATAATAAAGTCGTTGAGATAATGAGGTGTCATGTCCTCTTCTTTTAGTGGACGCCCACCCCATTCAGAATGTTTATCATTACCTCTAGTCCAGATGGCGCTTGGATCCGGCATTTTTTCTATCAGGAAAGAACCGCCGGTAACACTGGTGTTTTCACCAACCATATCTAAACTAATTCCCCAATTTATTGATGCTGTACGTTTGTCTTCCTCTTTTATATAACGTCGTGTTGAAATTATTTCATCCCCCCAGAGAAAGGTTAATGTCCGTTTTGCTTTGATACTTCCGCTTGTTAATAGTTTTGAAGTGATCATTGCCATTTCCAATTGTGTACCAACTCCAGTAGCATTGTCATTAGCACCTGGTTCTTGAATATGGGCACTAAAAACTAAACTCTCTTGAGGCAATTCCGAACCAATAACATTTGCGACAACAGTGAGTTCTTCTGACTCATAATGCCTTGTGCTAATATTTACTTTTACTTGAGTCTCTCCCTTTAAAACAGTTGCTTTTAGTTGTTCCTTTGCTACATATGATAAAGCAATTCCCCAGGCATTACTGTCTGCATTATAAGGCATACTTCTGAATTGAATAGAAGTCACATTTTTTTCTGGCTGTAAATAGTCAGGGTTATTATAAGTGATAATTCCAATTGCACCGCCATCAATAATGGCTGCTTTATAGAGTCTGTAGGGATTTAATTCAGCAAAAACGATTTTGCCATCGACATTCATATCTTTTAGTTCCTCAATATCTTTTATGTATACGATACTACCAGTAACACCTTCTTTTGCTGTAGATACAGCATTTTTAAAAATCATATTTCTATTGGTATCATATTTTAGAATTGGTTCATCTATACCAATAATATGTAATGAGGCATCAATAGGCTCCCAGGTTGGGTTTTTCAATGGGCGAGTTTCTATTCTATATACAAATCTGTTTTCTGGACTTGCATTTTCTTCTAAAATATAGCCAGCTTCCTCAAGTTTTGAAACAATGTGATAAACACTATTATTAAATCCCGTATTACCTGCAATTCTCCAGTACTGTTCCATAAAAGCAGTAGTTTCCAGGGCAACATCACCTTTAAATGCAGCTCGAACATTTTCAAAATAGGAACTTGTTGTAGAATTGTCCTGTTCACAATTAAACAACACCAATACAACGATACAAATAGGAATTAATTTTTTAAACATGGATGAGATTTTAAAAGGGGTGAGATTGATTATTGGTCTATATTAGTTTGTTTCTCAACTTCATTGAGTAATTCTGGTTTCCCAAAACCTAAGGCTTCTAGTTTTTCCATTTGAGTAGCAGCATCACCAACTACCAAATAGTTCATTTTAGTGGCATCCAAATATTTTGCAGCGAGTTTCTGAATGTCTTCAACGGTCATGCTCTTTACAATGGCTTCACGTTGTTTAGCATAATCATCAGGAAGATTATAATTGCTAATATTACTAAGCATACTCAATTTTGAACGCATGGTTTCAAATGCTCTGGCATTACTCTTTATCATGAATCCTTTAGTGATTTCCAAATCAGTTTCATTGAAATTTGGACCATATTGAGTTACAATTTCTTTAACAAGACTGGCAGATTCTAAGGTGACATTTGAACGAACACCACTTGAGATGATAAATGGTCCTTTAGTTTTTGAACCTGTAAATCGAGATCTAATGCCATAGGTATAACCCTTACCTTCTCTTAATTGTTGGGTAAGTTGTGAGGCAAAGCTCCCGCCACCCAAACGATAATTCATCACTTGTGCAGCATAATAATCGGTATCTGTAGCCGCGAGTGCTGGATAGCCAAATTGAATCACAGATTGTTTGGCCCCTGGAACATCATAGAAATAAACTTTTGATACCTCTGGTACTGTTGGAGTTTCAATTTCAGGAAAACTAACGTCCTTCGGCGCCCAGTTTTTATTAAGCGCTGCTAACGATTTGTTGACACGTCGTTTTGAAATATCGCCAACAATATGAAAACTGGTAATATTTGGTGAAAAATACAGATTGTAATATTGTTGTAAATCTTCAATCGTGATTGTGTTAACTGAGGCTTCAGAACCAATATTATTGTAAGATAAAATATGATTTTCACCATAAGTTAACTTTGCAAAAGCATTTGCAGCAATGCTATTAGGATTTCCTTTCTGACGTTGAATTTGACTTAGTGTACTTTGTTTTATTAATTCAAATTCTTTAAGATCCCAACGGGGCTCTATTAAAATTTCTTCTACAAGAGCCATTGTCGCTTTATAGTTTTTTGCTAAAGTATTTCCTGAAACAATAATAGACTCATTAGTCGCGTAGGCATTAATAGAAGCCCCTAAACTTTCTATTGCGTCTTCTAATTGTTGTGGAGTTTTATTTTGAGTTCCTTTCGTTAATAAGTCAGCTAACAAATTTGACACTCCAATTTTAGTTTTACTTTCCAGTAACATACCGCCTTTAATTTGCATATTAAATTGTACTAAAGGCACTTCGTTATTTTCAATTCCAAACAAATTTAATCCAGAGGATAAGGATTCTTTCCAAACTTCTGGAATTATTACATCTGGACTTTCACCATATGCAGGCTCCATGGAACGGTCAAAACTAGAGGCTGTTTTTTCGTATGTAGCCGCGACACTAGCGTCAAAAGTGTCTTCGGCCCCTTCTATAATACGTTCTTCTTCTATTTCTGCTAATACTGAATTTTCAAGGGCTAAATCTTTCTTTCCTTTAGGCACGAAGCTCGTTGCTACGTTATGTTGTCCTTTTATATAGGCATTGTATACCCGCATTACATCATCGGTGGTTACGGCTAAAATATTTTTCACATCTTGATTTATAAATCCTGGGTCTCCAGCAAATACCTCATATTGTGCAAGTTGAAATCCTTTTCCTAGTACACTGGATAGTCCATTGTAAAAACGAGTTTCCTGCCCTGCTTTAATGCGGTCTAAATCTTTTTGTGAAATCCCCTCAGCCTCAAATTTTGAAAATGCCGAATTAATCGCACTTTGAACATTATCTAATTGAGTATCATTAAAAGCGGTAACTCGAAGCATAAATTGACCTGCAATTTCAGAGCTGTATTGAAACATCGTGACATTGTCTGTTAATTGATTGTCTTCTACTAACGCTTTATATAATGGCGCACCTTTACCCTGCGAAAGATAGCTCGCCAGAACATTTAAGGCATAAGTGTCATCATGGTATTGATAAACAGAAGGCCAAGTAAGTGTTAGTTGTGGTAGACGTGCAAAGTTATCTTCATAATACAAATTTTTAGTTTCAGAAAGGATCGCGGCTTGCTTTTCCATTTTAGGAATGTCTTCACCGCGTTTAATCTCATCAAAATATTTTTTAACCCAAGTTTTTGCTTGTTCTTTATCAAAATCACCAGCAATAGTTAGAGTGACATTATTGGGCACATACCAACGGTTGTAAAAATCCTTAACGTCTTGAAGAGTTGCGTTTTGTAGGTCTTCTAAAGAACCAATGACTTGCCATGAATATGGATGGTCTTCTGGGTATAAATTCTTATCTATAACCGCAAAACTATGGCCATAAGGACGATTGTCATTACTTTGTCGTTTTTCGTTTTTTACAACTTGCTTTTCTTTTGCAAGCACTGGATCAGTAACTGTATTGATAAAGAAACCTAGTTTATCGGCTTCAGCCCAAATCATTTTTTCTAAGGCATCTTTTGGGATGGTTTGAAAATAATTGGTACGATCTCTATTTGTGGAGCCATTAGCACCAGATCCTCCAATTCGGGCACTCATTTTATCTAATCCCCCTTTACCGAGATTTTCAGACTCTAAAAACAATAAATGTTCAAATAAATGAGCAAATCCAGTTCTTCCTGTTATTTCTCTAGACGATCCTACATGACTGGTAAGTGCTACAGCAACTACCGGGTCAGATCGGTCAATATGAAAAATAACTTGTAAACCATTATCAAGTGTGAATTTTTCGAATTCAACCTTGAATTCTTTGGATTCCGAATTACTACTATCTTCAGCACAAGCCGCTAATACTATTGCAACGACCAATAGTATCGATTTGATTTTAAATGATTTCATTTGATTGAATGATATGATTAATATGAGTTTGTTTTATTATAATTTATAATCCGTTAATTGTTTACAAAGAAAATGGAGTTCACTAAAAATAGTTTTCCATTTTCCCAAAAACTTCTAAACATTGTGTTGTCTACCATATAAATAACACTTCCACGTCCCATGCGTTCTTCTCCAAAGACTAAAGAATTTGGTAATTTTTTCATTGCTTCACTCCCTGCAAAACCAGCCACTTTTGTCACTTGTTTACCTATATGTGCTACATTCGATCCTCCATCTAATAAACTATAAGACGATGACCCTAATTTCAATGAAAAATAATCTTTAGAATAACCGTAAGCCATCGGGTGGGTGATGTCTACTTTAGTTTTGAAAATAGCACCTGTTATCATTTGCTTAGCATATTCACGTTGACGATCTGAATAAGGAATAAGCTTGTTATTCTCCTCGTCTTTATCATCATCCGTTTTATTAAATTCTAAACTGAATCCTTTTTTTCCGGCAAACGTACTTAATGCTCTATCAATTGCAATTACTTTTCCACCTGCTCTAATCCATGATTGTAGTTTAGTCATTCCAGATTCATTTAACACACTTCTATAACTTCCACTTGGAAGAATAAGCACATCAAAATCGTCAAGATTTACACGATTAAAAGTGGTTGTATTTATAGATGTCACAGGGTAGTGTAATTGTTGCTCAAAGAAATGCCATAACGCACCATAATTAAGACCAGAGGTGCCATCTCCAGATAACATGGCAACTTTTTGTTTTTTAATTAGACTTATAGATGAGGATCCCATATCAGGATGTGTGTCTGAAAAACCAGTAAATATAGCGGTTAATGGTTGTTGTTTTCTTGAAGCAATTTCACTCAATGTCGCTGTGAAATTTTCGACATGCTTATTGTCTCGTTGTAAAATAATAAGAGAGCCTCTATTAAAAGTATTCCCTTTTTGCGAGAATGGTTTATGATTAAATCTAACCTTCATATTATTTTTGAGTAAGGTCGCCAGAAATTTGGCATCTTTCATCGAGTTCCAATTACTCACATATCCATAAGCATTTGCTAAAGGGGCAACCGCAGGTTTTGATGTGTTAGCAGATGAGGCGACTAAACTTGTACTAGCAATAGCATTTAAACCATAGGCATGAGGTAAGCTCCAAGCAGTAATGTCATAGGTCAAAGAGTCACTCAACATGGCATCAGGTTCAAATAAAGCTTTTATCATTTTTCCTTTGGGTTGATCTGTACTAATCACTAGGTCGTTTGAAGAAGCATTTATGCTTCCCGATCCGTTGGTAGAATATTTAAAACCGCTAATTTTTCTATTAGGAGCACTACCGTATGAAATTTCATGACGGTCTAATAATGATTTCAAAGCGTCGATATTATCTTCTTCGCCTTGCAATACATAACTCTTATATTTCAATGCAGAATTATTAAAGAATTTTTTAAACTCGGCATTAAGTTTAGTCGCATTTTTGGAAGATATTTCCACAGTTGACAGCCCTGTTGTAGTATGATGTGCTATACGATCAACTAAAGTCAATACGTCCCCTTCATTTCTTAAAACACCCAATCCACCACGGCTATGGCCTGCTTGTTCATAAGTCATTCCGATAGCTCCCATATAAGTTGGGTAGGTATCGCCATAACTTGGGTAAAGTAAATCAAAGCTTTCACGTGTAAAATATAACCAGCCTTCTGCATCAAAATATTTGGCGTGATTTTTTCCAATTTGAGTTTGGAAATCACGTTGCCAGTCACTAATAATTTCATGGAATGGCTCTGCTGCAGGCGCAAAATAATAAGGATTATTAATCCCTTGTTCATGAAAATCAACATGGATATGAGGTAACCATTTGTTATATACTTTTAAACGTGATTGTGATTCTATTTGAGACGCCCATGCCCAGTCACGATTCAAATCAAATAAATAGTGATTCGGTCTTCCTCCTGGCCAAGGCTCGGCATGTTCACTTGATTGAGGATCAATATCGAACGGTCGACTTGAAGTTTCATTAAACCAGTTTGCATAACGATCGCGACCATCAGGGTTGATACATGGATCAATGATAACAACTGTATTTTTCAACCAGTCTTGTTTTTGAGTTAAAAGGGTATATAATGTTTTCATTGAAGCTTCTGTGCTCGATGCTTCATTACCATGAACATTATAACTTAACCAAACAATTGCAATGTCACTAGTAGTAGATGTTCCATCAACTATTCCTGCACTTTTCAGATTGTTCTCTCTAATAGTCTCAATGTTTTTCATATTCTCTTCAGAAGAGATATAAGTCACATAAAGCGGTCTGCGCTCATAGGTTTCACCATATTTCTCCATTTTTACCTGATTTGGTAATTGTGCTTCTACATGTTTAAAATAGTCTATAACTTGGTGATGTCTAGAGAATTGAGTCCCTAGTTCGTAGCCTAAAAAATCACTTGGTGATTGTAATTGCTGCGCCATTGTAAAGGAAACAGAACATAAAACGACTAATACGATTTGATAAAATTTTTGCATTTTGGTTGGTCTTTTTTTTATAATAACAATAAAGATATAAAGCTAAATTTAACATTAACAGTTTTAACATTTTTTTTAGAAAATTTTAGCGTTTGAACAAGGTCTTAAAATTTTAGACTTTTTTTAACCAAATCAAAAATTTCAATTAGATCAAAGAACATTATATTTACCAAGAATTGAAAGCTAAATATGCCAACAGACTGTATCCCGTTTAGAGACACTAATTATTTTTCTGAGTTGATTTGTGATTACCTTGATGAAAATCAGGCACTTCAACCATTTTATAACCATTTTCCTAAACTGGAAAATTTTAAAACTCAGATAACAGAAAAAGAAGCTTCAGTTACGACTCATACCCGAGCAGTTCTGGTAGAGGTACTTCAAAAACAATATCAAAATGTAAATGCTTCGACATTGACATTAGCAAATATTGAATCCTTAGGGGAGGGACAAACTTTTACCATTACAACCGGACATCAACTTAATCTGTTTACCGGACCTTTATATTTTTTATATAAAATTATTTCAACCATTAACCTTACTAATGAGTTAAAGGCGAAGCACCCTGAATATAATTTTGTGCCAGTATATTGGATGGCGACAGAAGATCATGATTTTGATGAAATAGATTACTTTAATTTTAAAGGAAAAAAGGTTAAGTGGACTCGTGATGCCAGTGGCGGTGTTGGTGAATTAGACACGAATGGTTTAGACCAAGTGTTTGAGTCATATTCTAATCAATTGGGGCATGGCAAAAACGCTGAATTTTTAAGAGATTTATTCAAAAAAGCATATTTAGAACATGAGAACCTGGCAGAGGCCACACGATATTTGGCGAATGCCCTTTTTAAAGATTATGGATTAGTAATAATTGATGCCAATACTCCCGACTTAAAAAGACTATTAATTCCGTATATAGAAAGAGAGTTACTCGAAAAGGTATCTTATAACGCTGTTGAAAAAACTAATGCTGAACTTAGTAAAATATCAGAAGCTTATAAAATCCAGGTAAACCCTAGAGAGATTAATTTGTTCTATTTAACTAAGGGTTTGAGAGAACGCATTATTGAAAAGAATGGTAGTTATTATGTAAATGATACTGAGATCAAATGGAGTAAGAGTGAGTTACTAAAACATCTCCATGAGAATCCAGAACGATTCTCACCAAATGTGATCATGCGTCCCCTGTATCAGGAAGTTATTTTACCAAACCTCTGTTATATTGGTGGAGGAGGAGAATTGGCCTATTGGTTCGAATTGAAGGCTTATTTTGAGACCGTGAATGTCCCGTTTCCAATGTTGTTACTTCGTAATTCAGTATTGGTTAAAACAGAAAAGCAAACTCAAAAAATAGAAAAACTAGAACTTAGTTTAAAGGATTTGTTTTTAAAACAGGAGGTGTTGATAAATCAGCAAGTAAAAGCCCTTTCTAATATTGATATTGATTTCACTAGTCAGAAAGAACATTTACAAAACCAATTCAAAAATTTATATCAGCTAGCCGAAGTTACCGATAAATCATTTTTGGGTGCTGTGGCAGCTCAAGAGAAAAAACAATTAAAAGGACTATCGAATCTAGAAAAGCGTTTGCTCAAAGCACAAAAGCGAAATTTGAATGGTCATATCGATAGAATTACAGAGATTCAAGATCAATTATTTCCAGGTCAAAGTCTTCAAGAACGAAATTTGAATTTTTCCGAACTTTATCTTGAGTTTGGAGACCAATTAATCCATCAGTTAGTATTAAATTTGCAGGCTCTTAAAGGAGAGTTTTTAATACTAAACCTGTAAAACAATGCACAAAATAGATATTGATCTTGTTGAAATGACTATGGATGTCATGAAATATACTATTGATAGAATTTCGTCAACAAAAAATAAAATAGGGAAACCTAAAAAAACAGAAGAATTAAAAGCATTAGTTGGAGAAACCATAACTGAAGATGGGATCGGTGGTGAACTCGCCTTTAAATTGTGGCGTAAACACCTGGCAAAAGCGAATGTCCCAGTAGACCATCCACGAAATTTAGCATTTGTACCGGCATCACCAACACGTGCTGCTATAATGTTTGATTTGGTGACCTCTGTATCCAGTATACATGGTGCTTACTGGATGGAAGGTGCAGGTGGCATTTTTTGTGAGAATGAAGCCATGAAATGGATCGTCTCCTTAACAGGATTACCAGAAGGAGCATTTGGAGTATTTACAAGTGGTGGTACAGCAGCTAATTTATCAGCGATTGTTGCGGCTAGAGAGTATTGGAGAAGTTTAGATTCTCAAAATGTAAGAGAGAAAGGATTAATTATAACTTCTATTGGTGCACATTCGTCAATTAAGGCCATGGCCAAAGTTGTGGATGTGGACGTATTGTTGGTTGATACAGAAGATAGAATGGAAGCTGAAGCCTTGCAAGAAACCATTGATGGATTAACCACTCATCAAAGACAACGGTTATTTTCAATTGTGGCGACAGGTGGTACTACAAATGCAGGTATTATTGACGATTTAGATGGCATTGGAGCTATTTGTGAAAAGGAACAATTATGGTTTCATGTAGATGCTGCTTATGGTGGTGGTGCACTTGCTGCCGACTCTGTGAGACATTTATTTAATGGTATAGAAAAAGCAGATAGTATTACTATTGATCCACATAAATGGATGTTCTCACCATATGACTGTGGCGCTGTAATTTATAAAAACCCAGAACTTGCTAAAAATGCACACTCTCAGCAAGGTTCTTATCTTGATATATTTAAAGATGAAGGGGCACATGGATTTAATCCTACCGACTATCAAATACAATTAACACGTCGTGTTAGAGGATTGCCTTTATGGTTCTCCTTAGCGACTCATGGTACTGACCGTTATAAGAAATCAGTAGAGCGTGGGTTGGAATTGGCTCAAATTGCTGGGAGACTCATAAAAGAAAATCCCAAGGTAGAATTGGTAAGAGAACCAAGTTTATCCTGTGTCTTATATAGACGAATAGGGTGGAAGCCTGAGGACTATACACATTGGACTTACGAAAATCATAACAAAGGATTTGCACTGGTAACTCCTACAAAATGGAAAACTGGAGATACTTTTGAAACCGTGTCTCGATTCTGTTTTATAAATCCTGATACCACCGAAAATGATATCAAAATGATTTTGGATACTATGGAATAATAGCCTAATCAGAATATTTTGAATCGATTATGCTGTTCAAAATTAACGTGCCATTTACTGAATTAATTCGTGATAAATTGACTTGAAAAATTGAGCGAAGTTATTAGGATGCTTGAAAGTATGCTACCTCTAAAAAAATATTAGACAAAGACTGAAAAATATTAAATATAAAAGTTGCAAAAAAATCCCAAATGATTACTTTTGCACATGCAACACGACAAGGTATTAATTTTAGACTTCGGATCGCAATACACTCAGCTTATTGCCCGTCGAGTTAGGGAACTCAACATTTACTCCGAAATACATCCATTCAACAAAATTCCAACAGACATTCAAGGGTATAAAGCCGTTATACTTTCAGGAAGTCCTTATTCAGTTAGAGGCGATGAAGCACTTCATCCTGATCTGTCTGAAATTAGAGGCAAAAAACCTCTTTTAGGAGTGTGCTATGGCGCACAATATCTGGCCCATTTTGGAGGTGGAAATGTCGCCCCGTCAAATACTAGAGAGTACGGAAGAGCCAACTTATCTTTTGTGAAAGAAAACGAAGTTTTTTTGGCCAATATTTCTGAAGGTTCTCAAGTATGGATGAGCCATAGTGATACCATTAAAGAACTTCCATCAAACGGAGTCCTACTTGCTAGTACTCACGATGTTGAAAATGCAGCTTATAAAATTGAGGGCGAAACAACATTTGCTATTCAATTTCACCCGGAAGTGTATCACTCCACAGATGGGAAACAGTTACTCGAGAATTTTTTAATTAATATAGCTGAAGTAACTCCAGATTGGACACCAGATTCTTTTGTTGATGAAACCGTAGCAGCCTTAAAAGCAGAGTTGGGATCAGATAAAGTTGTTTTAGGTTTATCGGGAGGTGTAGATTCTACAGTTGCTGCGGTATTACTTAATAAAGCTATTGGTGAAAACTTATACTGTGTATTTGTAAACAACGGTTTACTTCGTAAAAATGAATTCGATGGTGTCTTGAATCAATACGAAGGCATGGGCCTTAATGTAAAAGGTGTTGATGCTTCGGCACGCTTTTTGGATGCACTAGCAGGAGAGAGTGACCCTGAGAAAAAACGTAAAGCCATTGGCCGTGCGTTCATTGAAGTATTTGATGATGAAGCGCATTTAATTGAAGATGTGAAATGGTTAGCACAAGGAACTATTTATCCAGATGTTATTGAAAGTGTATCGGCAACAGGAGGTCCAAGTGCAACAATTAAAAGCCATCATAATGTTGGTGGATTACCAGATTTCATGAAACTGAAAATCGTTGAACCTCTTAAAGCATTATTTAAGGATGAGGTAAGACGTGTTGGTGCTTCTATGGGACTTGATCCTGAGCTTTTAGGACGTCATCCATTTCCAGGACCAGGATTGGCCATTAGAATTTTAGGAGATATCACCGCTGAGAAAGTTAATATTTTACAAGAAGTAGATGCTATATTTATCAACGGTTTGAAAGAATGGGGACTATATGATAAAGTATGGCAAGCAGGAGCCATATTATTGCCAGTAAATAGTGTTGGTGTTATGGGTGATGAGCGAACTTATGAAAAATGTGTGGCGCTTAGAGCTGTTGAAAGTACAGATGGTATGACCGCTGATTGGGTGAATTTACCATATGAATTTTTACAAAAAACATCAAACGATATAATAAATAAAGTTAAAGGCGTTAATAGAGTAGTATACGATATTAGTTCTAAACCACCGGCAACTATTGAATGGGAATAATGTATGTAAAGATAGTTTAGTGAGGTATTAATCCATAATACCATTCTCTTACGTATATACATTAAAAAAGTAAAGTATGAAGAAGTTTTTAGTCAGTTTAAGTCTTGTTTGTCTATTTAGTATTTCAGTTAGCGCACAAGATTATAAAACACATAAAGTTGAGGTTGGAGAAACCATTGAAGCTATAGCCAAACGCTATATGGTTACGCCTTATGATATTTATGCGCTAAACCCTGATGCAAAAACAAGTCTTCTGCCTAACGTGGTTTTAATAATTCCGAAATCGAGAATTTTAGATATTCCTGTGGAAACTGAGGTTACTCAACTTCTTGGTTATAAATCACATAAAGTTAAGCGGAAAGAAACCTTATATAGTATCAGTAAAAAATACAATATTACTGTTGTTGATATTAAGAAACATAACAATAGATTATATTCTGAAAATCTACGGAAAGGGGATAAAATTAATATTCCTAATTATAGTAATGTAAAAGTAAAATCCATTTTAGAGAATACCATTAAGACCTATAGCGTACAGCCAAAAGAAGGGAAATGGCGTGTAGCCTATAAATTCGGAATTACAGTAGCTGAGCTCGAACAGTTAAATCCTAATATGGAAGATCCATTGCAATTAGGGCAAAAACTAAATGTGCCAAACATTGCGAATAATGAAGAGAAAATAGTTGAAGAAGGGTTCTCTTATTATACAGTGGTACAAAGCGAAGGATTTATGTCTCTTGAAAGAAAATTTGGATTGAACCAAACACAAATTGAAAACTTAAACCCAGAAGTCCAAGCAACAGGTTTGAAAGTAGGCATGATTATAAAAGTGCCAATTGATATCAATGCCGATAATGAAGACATTCCACGATCAATATTAGCCGATAAGATTAATAATTTAACGACTAAAAATGTGGCAATTATGTTGCCTTTTAGATTGCATAGAGTTGACATGGATTCTATTCGAGATGTGAAAGCGATGCTCTCTAAGGAAGGTTATTTAAATATCTCTTTAGATTTTCACACCGGGGTGTTAATGGCTATAGATTCGGTTAAGCAATTGGGAATTTCTACAAGATTAGATGTTTATGATACCAAAGGACTGACAGGTGAAGTTTCAAATATAATTAGAACGAATAATTTTTCAGATTATGATGCCGTTATAGGCCCATTTATCGGTAAAAATTTTGACCGTGCAGCCAATTTATTAAAAAGAGATAATGTCCCTGTAGTATCACCAGTTTCTGCTCCAAGTCAACTGTATGATAATGTATTTCAAACTATTCCACCAAATGATTTGATGCTAAAACGTATTGTTGACCATGTAAAACAGGACACGATCCCGAGCAGGATACTCATTATTTCCGATGAAAAAAGTAGGTCTGTTAGTAATGCTCTAAAAGCAGAATTAAGTCGGGCCAAACAAATTTATTCTAGGAAAGATGAAGACACTGAAAAGGATGCCCATTATATTCTTGTCGAAGATATTATTGAAGAATTACGTGATGGCAGAAATATTGTGTTTTTGGAAACTAATAATGTAGGTTTCGTTTCTAATGTTACCAGCATGCTTAATGCTCTAAATGGGATAGATGAGGAATTAGAAATTGAACGCGAGATCATCTTAATGACCACTAAAAATAAAGCCTTTGAAGGCGGCGTGAATGTCTCTAATTATGCTTTGGCTAATTTAAACTTTCATTTCCCTTCCCCTAATAAACCCTATGATTCTGATCAGACCAATAGTTTCGTAAAGCGTTACGAAAAACAATGGAATACAACTCCAAATAGATATGCAACCAGAGGATTTGATTTGATGATGGATTTGTTATTGCGTTTGTCAGTTGATTCCGATTTGTATGAAGCCTCTACTAACGATATTGAAACGGAGTATGTGGAAAATAAGTTCCGTTATTCTAAAAAAATGTTTGGAGGGTATTACAACGAAGCCATTTATTTAATGAAATATGAAGGCCTGTACATTGTTGAAGTGAAGGAGTAGCCAAATCACAAATTTTTGTCTCACACAATATCAACGATTAGGACATCGTTTTTAAGTTTATAGCATTTAATAAAACGTCATGTATAAACTCTTGTTAGCCATAGTTTTATCGGTTTTCATGTTTCAAGACAATCCTACCATGTCATGGAGACATGGCTATCGTTTGCAGTGGAGTGATTTTGAAGGGGCACCAGAACGTCTTAATAATGTCGTGGCTGTTACCGCCTCAGGAATCTCTTTTAGCTTCTCTTCGAAAACCTCAGAAACCAAACTTTTGGATTATAATTTCACTGTAAAAGCCGACTTCTATCCACAAGAATCATGGTGTTTGAAGGATAGAGTGACCGCTAATATATTAAATCATGAGCGCCTGCATTTTGATATCACCGAATTGTATGCCCGCAAGTTTAGACAACGCATAAAAAACACTACATTTACTTTAAATATTAGCAGGCAAATGGAGCAGCTCCATGATGCTATAAACGAAGAGTTGGAGATTATGCAAAATGCCTATGATGCCGAAACCAAGCATTCTCAAAATATAGAGAAACAAAAAGAATGGCAAGCTAAAATAATTCTGCAACTCAATAATTTAGCTTATTACGGCTCATAATATACCTGCATTGTGAAGTTTTGAAACAGCTGAAACAATCTTTTTAAAACTAAACGCCATGCTCCAAGACGATAAAAGCAAACAATTTTTAATAAAACTCGCACAAACCAAAATGCCTTATGGAAAATATCAAGGGCGATACATGATAGATCTACCAGAGTTTTATGTGGTGTGGTATCGTAATAAAGGCTTTCCTAAAGGACAAATAGGAGAGATGCTTGCTACAGTTTATGAGTTAAAAATGAACGGTCTTGAAAACTTGGTGCGTAATATCCAAAAAGCTTTTCCCAGATAAGTTATTTGGCCTTTTTCTTTTTAGAAGGAGATGCCTTGGCTAGGGGATTAAAATCAATTGCCAATTGAATCCAGTATTCTAAATCATCATCCAGATCATAACCCTCAGGCGCCACAAAAATATAGCCTCTCATAGGCCTACCCGTAAAATCCATTGGTAAGCATGCGTCTTTAGAGATTTCACGAGCATAGGCATCCTCTCCAATTCTAACCATGAGTAAACTATCTCCAAAGGTTTTATTGATGTGGATACCACAGAGCATTTTATGATCCATCATAAATAGTAAACCACCCATCATGTTTTTAGAAAAGAAATCTACTCTTTTGGCTTCTAAAATTTTAGTAATGCGTTCTCCAAAGTATGCGTCGTAAGCCATGAGTAATTATTTGATTTTGTATAAAGGATTAAAGATAATTTCAATTTAACAATGGATTATGTCCAATTGTTACATGCATTTAGTTTTTTATAAATATAGGGTCTTTTTAGAGATTGATTACCCAACAGGTCTAACCGTTTTCTATTAAATATAAAATGCGTAACGCATGGAAATTTCATGTAAACACGGTTTATTTTGCCCTCTCAATAAATAAGCTTTAAGTATTCGTGAATAACTATTTAAATTTTGTAAATTTGTCCGCGTTTAAAAGCGCAATATGACAACAGCTACGAAATACATTTTTGTTACAGGAGGGGTGACCTCATCACTAGGAAAAGGCATCATTGCCGCCTCTTTAGCTAAACTGCTCCAGGCTCAGGGTTACCGAGCAACCATCCAAAAATTAGATCCCTATATTAATATTGATCCAGGAACATTAAACCCTTACGAACACGGGGAATGTTATGTGACTGATGATGGTGCTGAAACCGATTTAGATCTTGGACATTATGAGCGCTTTTTAAATGTACCAACCTCTCAGTCTAACAACGTAACTACAGGGAGGATTTACCAAAGTGTAATCGACAAAGAACGTCGTGGTGAATTTTTAGGGAAAACCGTACAAGTGATTCCTCATATTACAGATGAAATTAAAGAACGTATTCAGATTCTAGGAAAGTCTGGCGATTATGATATTGTAATTACCGAAATTGGTGGTACCGTTGGTGATATAGAGTCCTTACCTTATATCGAAGCTGTGCGACAATTGCAATGGGAGCTTGGAGAAAGCAATGCCATTGTAATTCATTTAACGCTCGTGCCTTATTTAAAGGCCGCTGGGGAACTCAAAACAAAACCAACCCAACACTCTGTGAAAACACTCATGGAAAGCGGAGTTCAAGCCAATGTATTGGTGTGTAGAACAGAGTACGAATTGAGTGATGGTATTCGTACCAAGCTCGCCCGTTTTTGTAATGTAAAGCGTGAAGCCGTAATTCAATCTATTGATGCTTCTACCATTTATGATGTGCCAAATTTAATGTTGGAAGAAGGTCTGGATAAAGTGGTGTTAAAGCAGTTAGAATTAGAATGGATACAACCGAAGTTGACCCTATGGAACGAGTTTTTAACCCGTCATAAAAACCCTAAAAGCGAAGTTACTATTGGCCTTATAGGGAAATATGTAGAATTACAAGATTCATACAAATCAATTTTAGAGTCCTTTATTCATGCAGGAGCTACTAATGAAGTGAAAGTAAACATAGAATTTATCCATTCAGAATATTTAAATTCTGAAAATATCAAAACTAGCTTATCACATTTAGATGGCGTTTTGGTAGCACCAGGATTTGGAGAACGTGGTATTGAGGGTAAAATTGATGCCGTAAAATATGTGCGTGAACATAAGATTCCATTTTTTGGAATTTGCTTAGGAATGCAAATGGCCGTTATTGAGTTTTCTCGTAATGTATTGAAATTGGCAGATGCTAATTCTACCGAAATGGATGAAGGAACAGAACATCCTGTGATTAGTTTGATGGAAGCTCAAAAAACAATTACAAATAAAGGAGGAACTATGCGATTAGGAGCTTGGGCATGTAAGCTTGAAGCCGATAGCATTGTTTCTCAGGTTTATGGACAGGACGAAATTCAGGAGCGTCACCGTCATAGATATGAATTTAATAACAACTATAAAGCACAAATAGAGGCTGCAGGAATGAAAGCAACTGGATTAAACCCAGATACTGGTTTGGTGGAGATTGTTGAACTTTCTGAGCACCCGTGGTTTGTAGGTGTACAATACCATCCTGAATATAAGAGTACCGTTGCAAATCCACATCCATTGTTTGTGGCCTTTGTAGGAGCTGCTCTTAAGTATTCAAAAACAAAATAACAATGCCAGTTTGGCATAAAACAATATTTCGGTTAGTTTGTTGATATATAAAATTTACCATTACAACCGAAGATTTATAATTTATATACATGGAAGAAAAGAAATTAGACATTAATTCAATCATAGGCTTTATCCTTATTGCAGGAATTTTAATTTTTATGCTTTGGCAAAACAAGCCAACACCAGAAGAAATTGAAGCTGAGGAAAAAGCAAAACTGGAACAAGTAGAAACCGAACAAAAAGCTAAAGAAACTCAAGACGTACTTAACACTTCAGCAGAAGACTTTTCGGCAGTTGCTGCTACAGATTCGCTTCAGTTAGAAAATCTGAAAAGTCAAATAGGAGAATTTGCTTACTCAGCGACCTTGACATCAGCTCAGGACGATGTTACCATCATAGAAAATGATGTGCTTTATATCAAGGTAAATAATAAAGGGGGATACTTTTCAGAAGTCAGATTAAAACAGTTTGTAAATCACGATTCGCTTCCGGTATATTTAATTAAAGATGAAAACTCCATTTTTAATATAAATTTTGGTACTACAGACAATCGTACTCTAAATACACAAGATCTATATTTCCAACCTACTTTATCTAAAAGTGGCGATAATCAAATCTTATCGATGAAATTAAAAGTTTCAGAATCGAAATATTTAGAATATAGATATGAGCTAAAACCTAATGATTATATGTTAGGATTTACGATAAAATCTGAAGGATTAAATACTGTAATTAACAGTTCACAAGATGTGAAATTAGACTGGAGACTAATTGGACGTCGTCATGCTAAAAGTATTGCTTACGAAAGTCGTTATACCCGATTAACTTATGAATATGAAAATGGTGATAAAATAAGTAAACTCAGCCAAGCTGGTGATGATGATGAGGTTGAAGAAAATGTGAGCTGGTTATCTTACCGTCAACACTTTTTTAGCTCTATTTTGCTCACAGATAAACCCTTTAAAACAGCGTCTTTAAAATCGACTACTTTAGCGATTGACCAAGAAGTTGATACTTTATTTACCAAGAGTTATGCCTCTGTAATGCCATTGGCATTAAATGGCGGAGAAATCAATGAGTCATTAAGCATGTATTATGGGCCAACAGATGGTAAAGTTTTAAAGCAATACAACAAGAATTTAGAAGAAAGTATTCCTTATGGTTGGGGACTTTTAGGATGGATTAATAAATCTTTATTCATTCCATTATTCGGGTTTTTAAGTGGCTTTTTACCTTATGGTCTTGCCATTATCGTTATGACTATTTTAGTACGTTTAGTATTGTCACCAGTACTTTATAAATCGTATTTATCTCAGGCAAAAATGAAAATTTTAAAGCCTGAGATTGCTGAAATTACGGCGAAGTACAAGGATAACCCAATGAAAAAACAAAAGGAGACTATGGCGCTCTACAGTAAAGCAGGCGCAAGCCCTATGAGTGGGTGTTTGCCCGCCTTAGTTCAGCTTCCGGTATTCTATGCCTTGTTTATGTTTTTTCCAACAGCTTTTGATTTACGTCAAAAAAGCTTTCTTTGGGCAGACGATTTATCATCATATGATACTATAGCAGAATTACCGTTTAATATTCCAATCTATGGGGATCACGTGAGTTTATTTCCAATATTGGCATCTATTGCAATTTTCTTTTATATGAAAATGACAACAGGTCAACAAGTTGCGTCACAGCCAACTCAAGAAGGGATGCCTGATATGGGGAAAATGATGAAGTATATGATTTACTTCTCTCCAATTATGATGTTATTCTTCTTTAATAACTATGCAAGTGGATTGAGTTTGTATTACTTTATTTCGAACTTAATTACCATTGGTATTATGCTAGTGATTAAAAATTACATTCTTGATGAAGAAAAGATTCATGCACAGATTCAAGTGAATAAGAAGAAGCCTAAAAAACAAGGTAAGTTCCAAAAGAAAATGTCTGAAATGATGGAAAAAGCTGAAGAGCAAAAGAAAATGCAAGAGAAACGCAAAAAATAATTTCAATAAAAAAGCTGCCTCTTTCGGCAGCTTTTTTATTATATAACATTTCAGTAATAATTGCGTTAGCTAGAATAATGAACTGTAACACTTCGACACCCTCAGTGCGACAGTGATATACAATACATAAACAGATGAAACAGATTGTTATTACTCTTATAATTGGATTTCTTTCCTATTCCGGATTTGCTCAAGCCATCAATCAATTTGATGCCGATGGGAAGCGCCATGGGGTTTGGAAAAAGAATTTTGAAGGCACCAATCAAATGCGTTATCATGGTCAATTTGAGCATGGTAAAGAAGTTGGTGAATTCAGGTTTTATAAATACATAAAAAAGAAAAGTTTGCTCACAGCGACCAAACAATTTAATAGCAGCGATAATAGTGCTATGGTTAAATTCCTGGCGTCTAATGGGAAAGTGATTAGCGAAGGTAAAATGCGTGGTAAATTATATATTGGAAAATGGAACTACTATCATAATAAATCGGACGTTGTAATGACTTTAGAAAATTATGATAATAATGGTCTACTACAAGGCGAGCGATTTATATACTATAAAGATGGTCAAATTGCTGAGAAAGCTAATTATGAAACCGGAAAGCTTCAAGGAAGATCAATCTGGTACTCATTGAAAAATGTAGTTTTAAAATCTTTTATATACGACAATGATGAGTTACATGGTATTGCCAAATATTATAATGGTAAAGGCGAACTCTTAGCGGAAGGGCAATATAAAAGAGGAAAAAAAGCTGGTATTTGGAGTTATTATGAAGATGGTAAAATTAAAGAGAAAAAAGATTTTTCGGCGAAGCCAAAATCTAAACCTAAACAATAAGAAAAACTTATTTCAAGCATAGATATAATAAATGGTAGCATATATATGTTACCTTTTTTTATTTGTAAATTTGCAGCATGAAAAGAGTAGTAGTAGGACTTTCAGGAGGAGTAGATTCAAGCGTTGCGGCTTATGTTTTAAAGCAACAAGGCTATGAGGTTATAGGCCTGTTTATGAAAAACTGGCACGATGATTCAGTGACCATCTCAGATGAATGTCCGTGGCTTGACGATAGTAATGACGCTATGTTAGTGGCTGAAAAACTAGGGATACCTTTTCAAACTATAGATTTAAGTGAGCAATACAAAGAACGTATTGTAGACTACATGTTTAATGAGTATGAGCGAGGTCGTACACCCAATCCTGATGTGCTTTGCAATCGGGAAATTAAGTTTGATGTCTTTATGAAAATTGCACTAGAACTTGGTGCCGATTTCGTAGCAACTGGTCACTATTGCCGAAAAGGAATAATCTCAAAAGATGGGAATGATGTTTTTCAATTACTAGCGGGCAATGATGGAAATAAAGACCAATCGTATTTTTTGTGCCAATTATCACAAGCACAATTATCTAAAACCTTATTCCCTATAGGGGAACTCACAAAACCAGAAGTAAGAGAAATTGCTGCTGCACAAAATTTAGTAACTGCCGATAAAAAGGATTCTCAAGGCTTATGTTTTATTGGTAAAGTTAAGCTTCCTGATTTTTTACAACAACAATTGAAACCAAAAGAAGGTGTTATTGTTGAGATTCCGCAAACACAGGAGGCCTATCATCAAGATGCCCCAATATTTAATTCGGAAGAGGAGAAGCTTAAATACCTGTCACGTAAAATTCAATATTCAATTAGTGATGGTGATATTGTAGGTAAACACCAAGGCGCTCATTATTTTACTAAAGGACAACGCAAAGGGTTGGCCGTAGGAGGTAAAGTAGAGCCCTTATTTGTTATTGATACCAATGTAGATGATAATGTAATCTATACAGGGCAAGGGAAATTACATCCAGGTTTATATAAAAAAGCACTGTTTGTGTCTAATGAGGAATTGCACTGGGTTCGTGAAGATTTAAAACTTCAAGTCGATGAGAACATGGCTGTTATGGCAAGAATTCGTTACCGACAAAATTTGCAAAAAGCAACACTTCATAAAGTAGATAGCGGACTGTATGTCTCATTCGAATCGGCACAATCGGCAATAACAGAAGGTCAGTTTGTCGCGTGGTATTTAGAGGATGAATTAGTAGGTTCTGGAGTTATTTCTTAACTTGCAGTGACTTAACATACTAAAAATGCTAAAAAAATACCTTTTTATAGGCCTGTTTTTATGCCAAATATTTGCCTTTGCACAACAAGATGCATGGGTCTATTTGTTGGACAAAGAAAATGTGGCTACTGCAATTGCTAACCCCATAACCATCCTTACACAAAAAGCTATTGATAGAAAAGCCAATCATGGCGTTGCCATAGATTATAATGATGTTCCCGTAAATGAGGCTTATATTACGCTGCTTAAAAATGCTACAGGAATAACCGTTATGGCAAAATCTAAATGGTTTAATGCGGTGCATGTCCGTGGCTCAGAAGCGGATATTAATAATTTATCGGGAGCCGTTTATATTGACTTTATAGATTTTGCCGATAAAAGTTTAAATGCCCGAATTGATACAAGCCCTGTTAATGATAAGTTTGAATTGGAAAATACGCTCACCGATTTTGTTTATGGAAATACCGCAAATCAAGTTGAAATGATAGCAGTTGATGATTTGCATCTCGGTGATTATACCGGGACAGGAATGACCATAGCTGTGATTGATGCTGGATTTAAAAATGTGAATACCATGACTGGGTTTCAGCGTTTACGAGACGCTGGAAATTTACTTGATGGTTACGATTTTGTAGATAGAACCAGTAGTATTTATACTTATCAAGGCAGTACACACGGCACGAATGTTTTAAGTACTATGGCTGGATATATTGAAAATCAATATGTAGGAACTGCTCCAGATGCTTCTTATTATCTTTTTAGAACAGAAGATGATGGTAGTGAAAATCCTGTGGAAGAAAGTTATTTTGTTGAAGCCGCAGAACGTGCAGATAGTCTAGGAGTAGATGTTATTAATACCTCTTTAGGATATATAGATTTTGATAACTCGAGCTATGATTACTCCGCAGCCGATCTAAACGGAAACAAGGCATTCATTACTAAAGGTGCAAATTTTGCCTCTGATAAAGGAATGCTCGTCGTGACTTCGGCAGGTAATTCTGGGTCTAGTGGTGTTACTGCACCAGCAGATGCTGCTAGAATTTTAACTGTAGGGGGTGTCGATTCCAATGGTGTTTATTGGTCGTTTAGCTCTAGAGGTAGTGCTAATCAACCCACACAAAAGCCAGACGTTGTGGCAAGAGGGTCTGGAGTTTATATTTTAAATTCAGCAAGTGTTATTGTTCAAGGTAATGGTACCTCGTTTAGTTCACCAATTATGGCTGGAGGAGTAGCTTGCTTATGGCAAGCCCTGCCAAATAAAACAAATACCGAGATCATGCAACTTGTTCGTGAGTCGGCATCACAGTTTGGTACACCCGATTATATGTTGGGTTATGGTATCCCAAACCTGCAATTAGCCTTGGATAATGTGTTAGGAATTAACACCAATGCTAAATTGTCATTTAAAGTGTTTCCAAATCCTGTTGAAAATAGATTGCATATTGATTTTCCAGAAAATATAGAACAAGCGACCATTATTATTTATGATGTTTTAGGAAAACAAGTTGTAAATAAGCTTATCAAGGTTGGGGATTCTAGTATTAATTTGAGTCAATTACCATCGGGAATTTATTTGGCAAAATTAGAAGGATCACATCAAAATATAAGTTCATTTAAACTTATTAAGCAATAGTTTTCATTTCATAGTTTATCGATGGTTTCATCATGATGAAAAGATTCTTGATAGGCTATTGAGCAAATTAAATAGTATTATAAAACTTCTCTTAGAATCTAGATTGTAATTTGTTATTTTTACCTTTTAAAATATCAAGGAATAAATTAAAAGTAAAAGCATTTTGAATAATAGAATTACCGAACTATTTAATATCCAATTTCCAATTGTTCAAGCTGGAATGATATGGACTAGTGGATGGAGGTTGGCAAGCGCCTCGAGTAATGCAGGGATTTTAGGATTAATTGGAGCAGGATCAATGTATCCTGAAGTACTTCGAGAGCATATTCAAAAATGCAAAGCAGCAACTGATAAACCTTTCGGAGTTAATGTACCAATGTTATATCCAAACATTGAAGAAATAATGGATATCATTGTAGAAGAAGAGGTTAAAATTGTATTCACTTCGGCAGGAAATCCTAAAATCTGGACCAATTGGTTAAAAGAAAGAGGTATAACTGTGGTGCATGTAGTAAGCAGTGTAAAGTTTGCATTAAAAGCAGAAGCTGCAGGCGTTGATGCAATTGTTGCTGAAGGCTTTGAAGCCGGAGGTCATAACGGGAGGGATGAAACAACTAGCTTAGCCCTAATACCGATGGTAAAAGAGCAAATTGATATCCCTTTAATTGCAGCAGGAGGAATTGCCACAGGAAAAGCTATGTTAGCAACAATGGTATTAGGTGCAGATGGCGTACAAATTGGAAGTCGGTTTGTAACCAGTGAAGAATCATCAGCCCATCAAGCATTTAAGCAATATGTAGTGAATGCCCAGGAAGGAGATACACAGCTTACTCTTAAAGAGCTTGCTCCAGTCCGTTTGATGAAGAATAAATTTTATGAAGAGATTCAAGAGCTGTATAAAACAGCCCCATCTACAGAGCAACTTAAAGAATTATTAGGAAGGGCAAGAGCAAAACGAGGCATGTTTGAGGGGGACCTTGATGATGGTGAGCTAGAAATTGGTCAGGTGGCAGGACTGATTCATGAGATAAAACCTGTGGCAGATATCGTTAATGAAATTGTAGGCGAGTTTAGTGATGCCAAACAACATATTGGGAGATTATAAAATAAATTCAATGAGTAACAGAGAAACACAGCTTAAGGCATTTGATCGATTATTGACCATTATGGACGAATTGAGAACTCAATGTCCTTGGGACAAAAAGCAAACCATGCAATCTTTACGTCATCTTACCATTGAAGAAACATATGAGCTCGGGGACGCTATTCTCGATAATGATTTGAAAGAAATAAAAGGCGAGTTGGGGGATTTGTTACTACACATTGTATTTTATGCTAAAATTGGTAGTGAAACTAATGATTTTGATATCGCCGATGTTGCCAATGGTATTTGTGAGAAATTAATCTATAGACACCCTCATATTTATAGTGATGTAAAAGTTAAAGATGAAGAAGAGGTAAAACAAAATTGGGAAAAATTGAAACTCAAAGAAGGTAAAAATAGTGTGCTCGAAGGAGTGCCTAAAAGCTTACCAGCCTTGGTGAAGGCAAATAGGATTCAAGATAAAGTAGCCGGGGTAGGTTTTGATTGGGAAGAGCCAAATCAAGTTTGGGAAAAAGTAGAGGAGGAGTTGGCCGAATTTAAGACAGAGGTAGCACAGGGAAATCAAAAGGCTATGGAGAGTGAATTTGGAGATGTATTATTCTCAATGATTAATTATGCGCGATTTTTAAATATTAATCCGGAAAATGCTCTGGAAAAAACAAACAAAAAGTTTACAAAACGGTTTCAATATCTTGAAGAGAAAGCCAAAGGATTAAATAAACCACTTAGTGAAATGACCTTAGCTGAAATGGACATCTTCTGGGAAGAAGCCAAGCTATTATGATGTCCTAATGCCTGTGATAATATTTTTTCACCTCAAAACATCCAAAAATAAATTTTACGCGTATATATTATAATCTATCATAAAACAAAGTGTATTCTTTACACACGATTAATAGCAAGTTTTTAAGTAGTGGTTAACTTAAAAGTGGTTTTATGTAGTTTAGTTAGTTAGAAGAAAACGTCCTACTTGTATCATACAAGTAGGATGTTGCTTTTTATACCTATGAATAGAATTGCTTCACCTTTTTTAACTTCTCTTTCCAAGTCGTTAATGTGTTTTTATGATTTTCAATATTTTTATGCACATCTTTTACCAAAGGGTTGTCTGCTGCAACATTAGAGAAAAACTGAAGGTTGTTTTCCAATTGATTTATTTCTCCTTTGATTTCGTCGATTTTTTTACGAATAAAATTATGTTCATTATCTAAGGATCTATTATCTTCAGAATTGGCCAAAACGGCCAATTTGTTATCATACTTTAAAAGATCAGATTCACTTTTACTGATATCAAGTTTGTTGTACAATCCGTCTATGACTTTGTTGAATTTCCCATCTATAAAACGTTTGTTATAAGGGACACGACCAATGGTCTTCCATGTTGCAATTTGTTCTTTAATCAAAGCTAAATTGGCTTGAAGGTCATCAGAAAGCTCAATAGTTTTTAATGCATCTAAGGCTTTCGATTTTTTATCTAAAGCGTCTACCTCTTCCTTGTTGGCTGCATTTTTATTGTCATGGAATTTATCAAAATAGTGATTACATGCGGATTTAAATTGTTTCCAAATTTTGTCGCTATCACGTCGTGGAACATGACCAATTTTTTTCCAATCGTTTTGGATTTTTTTCATCACTGGCGTCGTCGCCTCAAAATCTTCATTATCCTTATGTTCTTCAGCAACCTTTATAAGTGCTATCTTTTTTTGTAAGTTTTCGTATTGATCCTTTTTTAGATTTTTGTAGAAGGTATTTTTCTTTCTGTTAAAAGATCTAACCGAATCTTTGAATTTTGCCCATGTGGCTTCATTAACTTTAATTGGAACTTTACCTGCATTAAAAAATTGCTCACGTAAATCCTCAATACTTTTTATTTTCTTTTGCCAAGTACTGTGATTATTTGATTCATCCTGCGTTATAAGTCCAATTTGAGAAATTATTTCATGCTTTTTCTCAAGATTTATCTCATAAACTTTATCCTGCTCAGCATAATATTCCTGACGCTTTTCATGAATTGTTTTTGTAGCAGCACTAAAACGTTGCCAAATGTCTTCTCGTTGAATCTTGTCTACAGGGCCTAGTTCTTCCTTCCAAATTTTATGAAGCACTTGTAGTTCTCTAAAAGCTCTATTGCTATCGGAGTCCTGGGCAAGCTCTTCAGCACGTACAATAATTTTTAATTTTTGATCTAAATTATGTTTAAAATCTAAATCTCTTAAATCTCTATTTAGATGTAAAAAGTCATAAAATATTTCTACATGGTGATGGTAGTTGTTCCAAACATTATTATACTTGTCTCTTGGAATTGGTCCAGCATTTCTCCAACTTTCTTGAAGTTCTTTAAAATGCTTGTAAGTTGTATTAATATTTTCTTCAACGTTTATTAAGCTTTTTATTTCTTCAATAATTTCTAAACGTTGTTCTAAATTTGTTTTTAAATTCTTTTCTAGATTTTTGTAGTAGGCTTGTCGTTTATCACGATAGTCTCTATAAATATCATTAAATTTTGTTTTCACATCACTCTTGAAGTGGAAATCTATAGTATTCCCTCCAGCAGCTATAAATTCTTCTTTCTTTTCTTCTAAGAAGGCACTGAATTTTGTGTTAAATTCACTTTTTATAGTCTCAAAATGAGATTTTATAACTTGTATTTTTTCATTATTTACTAAATCCTCTAACTCGTCAACTAAGGCCTCCATTGACATGGCATGGTAGTCTTTCTCTACAATTTCATGGCGCTTGCTATTGCCTTCATCTTCGGCGTCTTCTGCATTAGAGTCTTCAATTTCTTTTATAGCATGCACTGAATTTTCAGGAGTTGAAGTTTCTGTGCTTTCAGTAAGATTTTTGGCTTGTGCATCTGGCGGTGTAGTATCTTCAACTTTTGCCGCTATGTCTTTTACCTCTAGTACTTCTAAGTCTTTTGTTTCTGGGGTCTCTATATCCTTTGCATCTGAAGCTTCTATATCTTTTGCTTCTGGAGCTTCTATATCTTTTGTTTCAGGAGGAATTGACGCTGTGAGTTCTTCACCGTTTTCTTTGTTTTCTACTTCTGTAGGTTTTTGGTCAACTTCTACAGTATTGTTTTCACTATTGATGTTGTTCTTTTCTTTAATTCCATCTGCTTCTTGCAGGTTATCTTTCTCAGACATTTCTTTCAATGTTTAGGTTCGTTATTCGATGTAATTGGTTAAAGATAATATTAACGGAGGGAAATACAAAAACTTGGGCTTTATTTAAGCGGATTTTAATTTTAATTCCAAATTTCCCAAGCTTTTTCAGCTTGTAATTCGAGCATGTCATGACCATTACAAATAATGGCACCTTTTAATTGACCTATACTTAAGAATTTTGTTTCTTCTGGGTTATAAATGAGGTCGTATAATAAATGTTCTTTTGTGATTGCATCATAAGGTATATCAGGGCAGGCATTGATGTTTGGAAAGGTGCCTAGCGGTGTACAGTTAATAATAATTTGATGTTCCAATATAATGTCCTCAGAAAGTGTCTCATAGGTGTATTTCGATGTGTCTGAAGCTGTTCTTGATACAAAATGATAGTCTTTTCCAAGCTGTTTTAAAGCAAAAGCAATGGCTTTTGAAGCGCCTCCGGTTCCAAGAATTAATGCCTTTTTATGATGAGACTTTAAATAGGGTTCTATAGATTTTTTAAATCCATAATAGTCCGTATTATAGCCTATTAATTTGCCTTTTTTAGAAACCTTTATGGTGTTTACTGCTCCAATTTTTTTAGCTCTTTTATCGAGCTTATTCAAATATGGAATTACCGCTTCTTTATAAGGAATAGTAACATTAAGACCTTTTAAATTTTTGGTTGATTTTATGATGTTCGCGAATTCTTCAATAGTTTGAATGTCAAAATTTGCATAACGATGTGTTAAACCCTCATTTTTGAATTTTTCAGTGAAATGTGATTTTGAAAATGAATAATCAATATTTTTCCCAATAAGTCCGAAATTAGACATCTACTTTTCTTGTTTTTTGTCCGTACCACTCTAAGGCAAGAACAATTAATATTCCAAGGATAATGTATGCGATGGCAATATAAGTTTCTGAGTTTATCTCCGGCATAAATCGTCTATAATTTTCAATAATTTTTTCTCCTGTGGTATCCAAAAGAAGCGCACCATCTTCAGTTGTTTTATAAAGCGTTTTTTTCCATGGCCAAACAACACCAAGGGATCCAATTATAAAGCCCATTAAAATAGAGAGCGTTATGCTTTTATAATGTTTAAGGACATAATTTAAAATATGAGAAAATGTAACCAGTCCTGCACCAGATCCCAAAGTAAAGACGCCAAGGACTTTTAGTGTTTTGACACGTACAGGGTTGTTTATAAAACTAAAATCACCCTTAAAGATATCAAAAATTGTATCATACAGCGCATTCACTGAGTCTACAAGTAAGAGCACGTAGTTTCCTAACAAAATTAAAATAAACGATCCGGAAAACCCGGGGAGTGTCATTCCTGAAACACTTATAATACCACATAAAAACACAAACCATAGGTTGTCATTTTCTTTGGCTGGATCTAAAAAACTGATCCCTACACCTATAATTATTCCTATACAAAGTGCAATTACAGTTCTTGAGTTCCATTCTTTAAAATCTTTATTTATATAGTATATAGAACCTATAATCATCCCAAAAAACACACTCCAAACATAAAGTTCATAATGGACAATTAGAAAATCTAATATTTTGGAAACACTAAAATAGCTGACGATCATTCCTAGAAAAAGTAAGCTTAAAAAACGACCATTTATATAGCGGAAAAAACTTTTAAAGCGACCATTAATGAGCAGTTTGAAGGCTTTACTATTTACCTTTTGGAGCGAATAAATAAATTCTTCATAGAAACCGGCAACAAAAGCAACAACACCACCCGAAACACCGGGGACTTTATTTGCAGCTCCCATACCTAGTCCTTTTATAACTAGGAATAATTTGTCGGTAAAGGATCTAGTACTCTGCATTGTTCGGTTTAGTCGTTAGATTGTGCTCCAAATTTCTCAAGAGCGATTATAGTAAGGAATCCAAAAATCATAAGTACAATTGCTATAACTAATTGTGGATCCCCATCAAAAGATAATGGTGAAATGCTCTCGTCTAAAAAAGGAATTTCTTCCCCTTTTGAGTTTGTTCTCCAACTTAATACTTTTTTCCATGGCCAGATTTTATTTAAAGACCCTAAAATAAAACCGGTAAGTGTCGCTAGTGTAATATTGTGATAATGTTTGAATAACCACTTTAAAACATGACTAAAACTTAATAATCCTACTAAGGCCCCTAAAATGAAGAGGCTTAATTTTTTGATATCTATATCATGAATTGCATTACTTAACGTTTTATAGGCTCCTAAAACTACTAATATAAATGAGCCTGAAATCCCCGGTAATATCATTGCACATATTGCAAGTGCACCAGCAAAAAACAAGAAAAAAGGGCTCTCATTATTAGTTGAACTTGGTAAAGTTGTAATGTAGTAAGCAGCGATTGCACCAATAATTAATGCAATTATAGATGCGATACTCCATTTGGTAATTTGTTTACCAACAAAAAGGATACTGGCAATAATAAGTCCAAAAAAGAAGGACCATATTAAAATTGGTTGAAACTCGATGAGATATTTTGCAAGTCTCATAAAAGAAACATAGCTAATAACAATACCAACTAGAAGGGCCAATAAAAAATCACCATTTAATTGTTTCCAAAAAGCTTTAAATCCCTTATTTATTAATGTTTTTAGAAGGGAGATGTTGACATTACTAATGGTAGTAATAAGTTCTTCATAAATGCCAGAAATAAAAGCGATGGTACCACCAGAAACTCCCGGAACTGCATCGGCAGCTCCCATTGCTAATCCTTTAAATGAAATGATTAGGTAATCTAAAAAACGTCTTTGCATTTATTTTTGTTTAAGAACAATAAAGGTAAATAATTTTATTTGGAAGCGTTTTTATATTTTGCTATAATTTCTTTTACGGTTTCTTGTTGATAAACTGTTGGAAATAATTCTTCAAGAATAAAGTAGTGTTCTGAATTTAATTGCAATGCGCTTTTAAGATAAATGGTTGCTTGTTCTTCATTATGCATCATGTAATAAAGGCCAGATAAACGGAATTGAATTTCTTCATTATCAGGATAAAATTCTGTAGTTTGATCTAAATTGAAAATCGCAGCTTCATATTCACCCAAGTCAGTGAGGATATCAGCTCTGGATAACCATGTGTCTAGCTCAAAATTTCCAAGTTCTAAGCTGCGTTTGTAACCTCTTTCAGCTTCTTCTAAAAAGTTTAAACGTTGGTTTATTTGGGCATAAAGTTTCCAATACATGACATTGTCAGTATCTATATTTATCGCTTTATTAATATAATATAAAGCCTTCGGATAGTTTTTTGTTTTATTATAAAAATTGGTAATTGCAATCCATCCTTTATCAAGTAAAGGGTCTTCTTCAACTGTTTTGTAGTAATGCTGAACGGCTAAATCCTTTTGACCTAATTTTTCGTAACAATGCCCAATTCGAAGCAACGCAAATGAAGTTGGATCGTCTAACGCCAGTGTGATTTTATAGTTTTCTATAGCTTCCTCAAAGCGTTTTAGTTTTTCTAATACCTTTCCTTTCTCTAAGTACGCACCTATAAAAACATCATCTGAAAATATTGCAAAATCAAAGGCAGTTAAGGCCTTAGTATAATCATTAATAGTAAAATATTGTTTACCTAATTGATGCCATGCTACTTGGCTGTATGGGTATGAGTTCAAGTAGGTATTTAAATAATCAATGGCTTCACTGTTTTTTTCTAAAGAATCAAAACAAAAAATCATATTGTAAAGCGAAGAGAAGTCATGTTCATCCAGTTCTAAGCATTTCATGAAATAGTTTTTGGCAGCTTCAAAATTATCTAAAAATAAATGCTCCATACCTAAAAGGGCATAGATATCTGCGGGATCTTCTGCGTATTCCAAAGACCTTTCTAAAATTTCGATTGCCTTTTCGTGCTTATCTTGTTTGGATAAAATACTTGCCTTTTGAATATAAATCTCTTCATTACTTGGCTCAATTTCATATAAAGCATTTAATAATTCATCGGCTAGATCTAATTTGTTTTCAAAGACATGAATTTCAATTTTGAAAAGTTTTAAACTTGTAGAGGTTGGATGCTGCTCTAATCCTAGTTTAATCGCCTTTTTTGCAAGTGCCATTTTGCCTATTTCGAGATAATGATGAATAATATTTTCGAATTCGTTAGAGTCAAAAAACAACACATCATTTGTTTTTAACATGGACTCAAACTTTGTGAGCGATAAATCATTGTGGTCGTCGTACTGACTAAACTCCATAGGCATTTTAAATTTTCACTGAAATAAATGTAATATTCTATTTGACTCCATTGATGTTTATCTATTTATGTTTTCAACAAAATAATTAACAGTCTAATTTGAAGTGAAGTTTATAGATCTTAAAAAAAACAAGGGATTATTCCTGAATTTGATTTAGGGTTTTGATTAAAATTTCACAGCCTTGAAGGAGTTCGTCTTTTGAAATGGTAAGTGGTGGAGTAATTCGAATGGCACAGGGTTCAAAGAGTAACCAAAATAATATTAACCCTTTGTCCTGGCATTTTAATATGACCTGATTTGCGATTTCTGCTGAAGGTGTAATGACAGCTAACATTAACCCCTTTCCTCGTATTTCTTTAATTAATGGATGGATTAAATATTTTCTTATAAGCACTTCTTTCTCTAAAGTTTCAGAAATAAGATTACTTGTTGTGATTTCTTTTAAGGTTGCAAGTGCTGCCGAAGCAATTACTGGATTTCCTCCAAAAGTGGTGATATGGCCTAATTTAGGGTTGTCTTTTAAGCAAGCCATCATTGCAGTAGAAGCTGTAAAAGCACCTATTGGCATCCCGCCTCCAAGACCTTTTCCGGTCACTAAAATATCAGGAATACAATTGTAGTGTTCAAAACCAAATAAAGCCCCTGTGCGACCTATTCCTGCTTGGATATCGTCTAAAATTAAAAGTGCACCTACCGCATTACATTGCTTTCTGATTTTTGTTAAATAGCCGTTTACAGGTTCAATAAACCCGGCGCCACCTTGGATAGTTTCTAAAATAACAGCCGCCGTTTTGTTTGATATTTTTTCAATATCTACTTCGTTGTTATATCTCATAAATGAGACATCCGGAAGCAGTGGTCTAAAGGCTTGTTTGCGTTCCTCAAAACCCATGACACTCATGGCACCCATGGTATTGCCGTGATAGGCTTTATTGGCTGAAATAATTTCTGAGCGCCCTGTAAAGCGTCTGGCTAATTTTAAAGCCCCTTCAATGGCTTCTGTTCCGGAGTTCGTTAAATAGGTGCATTCCAAAGGTTTTGGAAGATGCTTCGCTAATAATTTGGTGAGTGCTACGGCTGGCTCCTGAATATATTCGCCGTAAACCATGACATGCAAGTACTTGTTTAATTGCGCTTTTATTGCTGAAACAACCTTAGGGTGTTTATGACCTAAACTACAAGCCGACACTCCTGCAACAAAATCAAGATATGCCTTATTATTTTGGTCAAACACATAACTTCCTTCGGCATGCGAAATTTGCATGGCTAAGGGATGTGGTGTGGTTTGCGCTTGATATTTGAGAAAATCAGTTTTGATTATTTTTCTTTTTAATTTTTGTTTTTACCGCGGTGTTGCCTTTATTTATGTTCTCATTAGGAATATTGCGGGCAGCCTTATTTTCTTTTTCTCCGCTCGTATTGTCTTTTTTAGATTTGTCGATACGCTTGATCAAATTCTCATTAAAAAATTTCTCTTGTGGAGTATATCCATCCAGGCCTTTAATAATTGGAATATTTAGCGGTGGATCATCTTTAAAGAGATCTTCCATGCTTTTTGGCCGTTCTTCCTCTCGCCAATCAAATCCTCGAAGTTTTTTTTCATTTTCAGGAAATTGGTCATCTGGATATATTTTGCCATCTATCTGTTTGATTTTTCTAACTTCATCAATAGTATTTGTTGCAATCCAAATTTTAATCTTCCCAGACTTCGCTTTATCAATACCAACAAGTTCATTTTTATCATTTCTTAAATAATAAATTGATTCGGCATTTTTAATGATATCAATAGTATAGAGCTCATTGTCTTTAAATAGCCCATATAGTTTTTGTCCTTTTATTTGGTTATAACCATCCCCTAGAGTGTCTTTGCTAATCACAAAGGCATTATTGAAGACTTTTAAAGAGTCTAATTTATCTGTTTTAGTATTTGATAAAATATGAATAGAATCTCCTGTAATTTGGTTTCCAATATTCCATAAAATAGGATTGCGTTTCGTTGCAAAATTGTCGCCAGATGAAAAACGACTTAAATTAATAAGTTGTGTGAGTCCGGCTTTTTGATCTACATGAATAGAATCTGCTTTACCACTTAAATCAGACTTATACCATTTGGCATTATAATAGGCTCTGGTAATTCGGTGATCTGGTTTACCAGTAACCATAAGTGTATCACTATGGATGTAGGTTGAATCGTTTTCTCTTACAGTAATTGCCAGCGCTCTATTGGTAATAAAAACCGAGTCTTTTTCTCGAAAAATTTCGGCATAGTGTCCTTTTACAATTGTGTTATTGATGGTGTCTGTAATCTTAATATTATTAGATAATGAGGCATAGCTTTTGTTTCTGTCAAAATAAATACTATCAGCCTTAACTTCACGATCGTCATAATCTATTTGAGAGTTTTTAACGAAAAAACCGGTGTCATTATTGGTATTATAAAAACCACGTTCGCAATATATGGTACTTGTTTCGCTAGTAATTGTTGTAGGACCAAATAAGTAAGCATGCCCCGTTTCGGAATAAAAATCTAATTGTTCTGATTCTATGATGTAATCTGGATTTACCAATTTTACATTTTGTACAAATTGGTATTTTTTGGTGGTCATATAATAATGTCCTATCCGGCTTGTAATAGTTCCAGAAGTATCTCTAACCACTTTGCCGCCAGTTTTGTAATACGCTTGCTGCCTCAGGCGATCAAAATGTAAAGTATCCGAAGTAATGGTTGATGTAGGATCTGTTAAAACTACACCACCACTAGCAAAAGCCAATTGTGAAACGCTACTATATTCTACATACTTTGAGGTCATGATAATACTGTCTCCCTGATTGATTTTTACATTACCATAAGCTTCAATAAAATCTTCTTTATTATAATGAATGGCCTTATCGGCCCACATAATAACACCATCATGTGATATTTTTACTTGGCCTCTGTCATTTCTTGTTAATATTGTGGCACCTGGATAATTGGCTTCATCTAAAGTAAAAAAACCAGCAGAGTCAATTTTAATTTTTCGCTGCTCCTGAGCAATAGATAAGCTGGAGAAGACTAAAATTAATAATATTGATAGGTATAGTGATGGATGTTTCAAGCGCTTATAGTTTGTCGTAAAAATAACTATTATATTATTGTTTTATTGCTGGTTAATATTTTTTTAATACAAAAGACCTGCAATAAATAAAGTTTAATGCAGGTCTTAATATTTTGAGAGAATTTATTATTTAAAAATAGTTTGTTTTCTATCTGGTCCTACAGAAACTAATTTAATTGGTGTTTCTAATTCTTTTTCTAAAAAAGCAATATACGCGTTAAGTTCTTGTGGTAGTTGAGAAGCCTCTTCCATCTCGGTTAGGTCTTCCTTCCATCCTTTAAAATCGGTATACACAGGACTTATATTTTCCGCTTCAATATTAAATGGTAAATGAGTAATAGTTTTGCCTTTATATTTATAAGCGGTACATACTTTAAGCGATTTAAATCCAGATAGGACATCGGCTTTCATCATCATTAATTGGGTCACCCCATTGATTTGACAAGCGTATTTTAATGCGACTAAGTCTAACCATCCACAACGACGACTTCTTCCTGTTGTAGCTCCAAACTCATGACCTACACGCCCCATCGTTTCACCATCTTCATCAAATAACTCAGTAGGGAATGGTCCTGATCCCACACGGGTGGTATAAGCCTTGAATATTCCGAAAACCTCACCAATTTTATTGGGTGCAACACCTAATCCTGTACAGGCTCCTGCTGCCGTCGTATTAGATGAAGTTACATAAGGGTAAGTTCCAAAATCAATATCTAATAAAGAGCCTTGAGCGCCTTCAGCTAAAATTGATTTCCCCTCTTTTTGTGCTTGAAAAATATACTCTTCAGAATCGATAAACTTTAAGGATTTTAGAGTTTCAATAGCTTGGAAAAACTCAAGTTCGAGCTCTTCTAAATCGTATTGAATATCAACATTATAGAAGTCTATCATCGCTTCGTGTTTGTTGGCTAAAGCACGATATTTTTCTTTCCAATTTTCTAATTCTATATCACCAACACGAATACCATTACGGCCGGTTTTGTCCATATACGTTGGACCAATACCTTTTAGTGTAGATCCAATTTTGGCTTTGCCTTTAGATGCTTCACTGGCGGCGTCTAATAATCGATGTGTGGGTAATATAAGATGCGCTTTTCTTGAAATTATTAGCGATTTTCTATAATCTACATTTTGATCTTCTAGTTTGTCTAATTCTTTTTTGAAAATCACAGGATCTATAACCACTCCATTTCCAACTAGGTTTGCGGCATCTTCATGAAATATTCCAGAAGGAATTGTATGCAAAACATGTTTCATGCCATTAAAAACCAATGTGTGTCCTGCATTTGGACCTCCTTGAAAACGTGCAATAATATTGTAGTTGGAGGTAAGTACGTCGACAATTTTTCCTTTGCCTTCATCTCCCCATTGTAAACCTAGTAGTAAATCTACTGCCATTATGTAATTAGTTAGTTTGTTGTTTTTTTGTTCCGTAAAAATAGAGTGAATGGTT